>OKRR01000475.1_pt1 | contig 46017 bp, 42 predicted proteins | sample 1601211 | NCBI WGS metagenome assembly OKRR01 (sample SAMEA3541525, study PRJEB24748) | human gut metagenome | biome: human gut; feature: human-associated habitat; material: faeces | place: China | collected 2012
CCAAGAGGGAGCAGATGAAGGAAGCAAAGTATTAGCAATAGAAACAGATTCAAAAACATTTGACTATACAGCAGCTAAAGTGGGAGTAGACCTTAAGAAAGTAATACCACATGAAAAAGGAAAGAGTACACTTTCAGCAGGGGTAAGTTATACAAGACTTCTTAATGGCGCAGATGAAGAAAATATTACAGGAAGATTTAAAGGAGAAAATGCAAGTGATTTTGGTATTCTAGTAGCTCACAAAAATGAACACAGCATAGGACTGAATGCTAAGTATACACTTGAACTTGAAAGTGGAATCTTATTTGATGTAAAAGGAAGCTACTCATTAGAGAGAGATTCACATAATGGAACTGGAAAAAACAGAAACAAAGGTGAATGGATAGTAGGAGCAGGACTGGGGTATAAATTTTAATAATAACAGGGGGAAGTAATGAAAGAAGGGGAATTTATAAAGTTCTATAAAGAAAGAAATCTTTCAAGGAACTATAAAGAGGTAAAAGAGAAAATAGACCTGTTCTGGAATGCTGTACTAAAAGCTTTAGATGAAGATGGGAAAGTATCATTAAAAGACTGGGGAGTATTTGAGAAAAAAGAGGTAGCTCCCAGAAAAATAATGACACCAAGAATGGAAAAAGAAAGAGTGACAAAAGCAGGGGAAAAGATAATATTCAGAACAAGAACAGGCTTAAAAACTCTTGTCAATGGAGCTGATGTTGATGAATAAGAGAGAGCTGGCAAAGATATACAGCGCAATAAGTCAGGGAAAGGTATCACAAAAGGCAGCATTAGAAGAAATAAATATATTTACACAAACCCTGCAGGAAGCCTTATGTAAATATGATTCAGTAACATTTGTCAACAGAGGAATATTTGAAATACTGGAAAGAAAGCCGAGATTAGTAAGCAATCCATCAACTAGGGAGATAATGAAAATCTATCCAAAGAAGGTAGTAAGATTTAGAGCATCAAAAAATATAATGAAATAATTAATTAAAAAGACCAAGAGAAGTAAATTTCTTTTGGTCTTTTTTTATGTAAAAAATAATAAAGGTTTTAAATGTTTTAATTGTAGGGAATAAGAGAAAAAAATTAAAATTTGTGTGCTAGAAACATTTGTAGATGGTATAATAAGATAAAATTCAAATCAACATATTAATTAAGAGTTGAAGACATTATTTTATATTATGCTTATGATATTGTACTTTAATCATATCTAAAAAAATAACTAAACTATAATTCAACAAGGGGAAGTTTATGAAAAAAAATATTTTTTATTCAATTATTTTTATTCTGCTTTCATTTTCTAATCTTTTAGCAGTTGATAGCCAGATTGTTACTGGAAAAAATGGAAAAGATCTATTTAATTTTAAATTTTTTGATGAAGGAGAAGAAGCAGAAGATTTTAATGGATCCAAAATATCAACATATACACTAAATTCTGAAGAAAAAAAAGCAGTTTTAGATGCAGGTAAATATTGGAGAGATATTTTAAATGCTGATAATGCTTTGCTTTCTACAATAAATGTATATACATTAAATGATGTAAATGCATATGCAACAAGTACTGTTGTAGAAGAAGGAGAAGCTAAAGGAATGATGGAATTCCAAGCAAAAATATTAGGAAAGTCATTTAATCCTTCCCTTAAAGAAGCAGTTGCTACAATAGGAATTGGAATAATGGGGTTTAAAACTGGGACTCCTTCAAATTTACCCAATACAGAAGGATTTGATTTATATGGAACGATAGTGCATGAAATAGCGCATGCTTTAGGAATCATGAGTACAGCTAATTTTTACGAAGATGAAAAATTTAGATTTGGAGATGTTCTTTCAAATTTTGATAAAGGGTTAATTGACAATAATGATAGAAAGATTTCTGATACTAGAGGAATCTCATACATTGATAATAATGGAAATTTAATAGGAAATCCAGAAACAGATTTTGACGCTTCTGCAAATGTATATTTTGTTGGAAAAAATGTAGCTGAAGTTTTAAAAGGCAGTTCATTAAAGGGAGTTCCAGTAAATACACTATTAGAAGTCTACTATGATGAATCGCCTCTAGCTCCTGAACTTTCCCATTTGGAAATGGATAGAGGTTTAATGAGCCACCAGCAATATAGAAGTTATACAACATTTATGGAAGCAGAATTAGCTGTACTTCAGGATATTGGATACACTATAGATAGAAGAAATTTCTTTGGTTACTCTGTTTATGGAAATGGTTTGACTATAAATAATAATAATGGTTATTTTCTTAGGGATGAAAAAGGAGAAAAATATATCACTGGAAAATATAATACAGCTTCTTATGGAGTGGGACTTCATGTCTATGGAAGCAGGAATAATATAGTTCAAAAAGCAGACTTACTGACTTCTGGAATAGCAGGAATTGGAATACGTATTGATGGAGTGGGAAATAAAATAACTGTAGATAGAGGTATTAAAGTTAATGCTGATGGAGATTATGGAACAGGAATACTTGTTGCATATGGAAAAGAGCATAATATCACCAACAATGGAGAAATTAAAGCCAGAGGAAATCAGGGAATAGGAGTAAGATTTGATTTTGGGAGCAATACTCTTGGAAAGGATTGGGCTTATATGGGCTCATATATACTATTTCTTTCAGGGGAAGATTGTTCTAAGTCTGAGAATTTAGAATTTGCAAAGATAAATGGTTTGGAGCCTGATGAAATAAATGGAGCTCTAGTAGAAAATTTTAATACTTCAGGATATATTGAAGGAAAGTATGGTTCATTGTATATGTCTGAAAATGCTTATGTAGAAAATATAAATATTTTTAACGGAGCTGTATTGAAAGGAAATATAATTTCTATGTATAAACCTAAAATAGAATTTGATAATGATACTATTACAACTGAAACGAATTTAAATTTAGGTCTTGATAAAAACGATACAACTAAAGGAGATAGTGATTTTTCTTTTAAATTTGATGACAACATAATTGGAAAAAATATTGTATTGAACATAGCAGGAGGAACTTCATCTCTTAACGGGCAAAATGAGATATTAAGAGCTGAGGTAAAAGATGGAGCTGTATTAAAAGGAAATGCCCGATATATTTTAGAAGAAAATGGAAGTTTTGTAAATAAAGGAACTGTTTCTCCAGGAAATTCAATAGGTAAAATGATAATTGAAGGGGATTACAAGCAGAAAGATAATGGAAAGTTAAATATTGAGTTTGATGGAAGCGGAAATCACGATGTCCTTGAAATAGTAGGAAATGCCTCTTTTTCATCAGATTCATCAATGACAATGACTCCACTGAAATCTTATTATAGTGAATCAATGAAAATTGATAAAGACCAATTTTTAAAAGTAACAGGAAAGAAAGAAGGAAATATAGATAATTTAACATTTGATGATAAGATTTTTGCTTCATCGTCTACTATAAAAAATGTAAGTTTTGATTTTTCAACTTCAAAGATGACAGTTTTAAGAGAGGAAAATCCTTACAGCAGATTTTCAGAAAACAGAAATGCAGAAAATTTTGCAAAAGCAATAGACAGAATATCAAATCAGGCTTCCGGGTCAATAAAAGATTTTATAGGAGCATTAGATTTTGCTTCACCATCTGCTGTTTCTTCAGCTCTTTCTCAAGCAACACCCAATATATATGGAAATAATATTATTGCTGCATTTGAAAGTGAAAAGGAACATTCAGGTTATATAAGAAATCATTTGTTGGCAGAAAATAATTATGAAAAAAACAAGTCATATGCCTTTGGAAAACTTTTCTATAAAGAAAACTGGCAAAAAGGAACAGAGTATCTTATGGGATATAACTACAAAGATCAGGGTGTTGTTGCAGGAGTAGAAAAAGAATATAGAGAAAGTTTGATTTTAGGAACTCATATATTGTACAGTCAGAGTGTGTTGAAAGGACATATAGCAAATACTCCTAAAATAGAAAGTAAAAATATTCTTTTGGGAGTACATGGAAAATATTATCCTAACTATGAAAATACTGGCTATTTATACGGAATGATTCATGGAGGAATTCAAGACAATAAATTAAGCAATAATATTGTAATTGATGAATACAGAAATAATGCAGACAGTGACTGGAAAGCACTCAATGTTTCAGGTGTACTGGGTATTGGAAAAGATATCGAATACAAGAATTTTACTGTCACTCCATTGATTGAGCTGGGATATAGTATTTTGAAGCCGGAAAAAGCAAAAGAAGATAATTTAGGAATTAATATTGATTCTAAAACATATCATTCAGTTTATTCTAAAGTTGGAGGAAAACTTTCGAGTAATAGAGTATTGATTGGAGAGAATACAAAGGTAAATGGGAATATTATTATGACATATAATCGTGACTATATAAATGATTACCACCTTGATGGAAATATTAATCAGAATAGAAATTCTAATTTCAGACTAAAAACTAAAAGACCAGATAAAGACTATATCACTATTCAAGGGGGAACAACATTTACTGTAAGGGATGACCTCGATGTTACATTTGAATTGGGAACAGATTTATTCAAAGAAAAGTTTAGTTCTATCAATACTTCTTTGACATTTGAGTGGAAATTTTAACTAATTATTAGAATGGAAATAGATAACCAAGAGTTTGTATTTAAAATAACTTAAAGAGAAAATGCTGGAGTTGTTGCAAATTGATGATTTTTAATCATTTATTTGAATAACTCCTTTTTCTTTTCAGTTTTTTTGTTTTGATATATTGGAAATACAGCAGTCTTAGTATTTTTATTTATGTAATATTTAAAGTCCGATAATCAATAAGATAAAAAATAATTTTATAATAAAACAAATAACATATTCCAATATTTATTGCAATAGAATATAATAAAATTATAACAAATTGAGAGGTGGTAAATTTGGAAAATATTTTAGAAATAATTTCAGAAAAATTGATAAAAGGTGAAGGTGAAGAAGTAGAAAAACTCACTAAAGAGGCTCTCAACAAAGGAATTGCACCTAAAGATATATTGACTGATTCATTACTGAAAGGCATGACTAAAGCTGGAGAAATGTTTAAAGAAAAAACTCTTGCTATGTATGATGTACTGGAAGCAGCAAAGACTATGGAAAAGAGTGTGAAAATATTAAAGCCTCTTCTTAAAGATGGGGATATGATAAAAAAAGGAAAAATACTGACAGGAAGTGTTCAGGGAGATTTTCATGATATAGGAAAAAATTTATGTATATTAATGTTGGAAAGTAATGGATTTCAAGTAATAGATATGGGAGTAGATGTTCCACAGGAAAAAATAGAGGAATATATTAAAAAATATTCACCAGATATACTAATGCTTTCAGCGATGATTGCTCCAACAATGGAGGTTATGAAAATGACTGTTGAATATTTGAGAGAAAAAGGAGTAACTGAAAATTTAAAGATAATGGTAGGGGGAGCTCCTTTGACTGAAGAAATAGCTGTATCTATGGGAGCATATTATTCAGCAGATGCTGTAAGTGCAGTAGAAGTCGCTAGAAAATTATTAAATATTTAATAAAAAGCTAAAATTAAAATCTTATATAAATTTTTTAGTAAAGTACAGATTTGAGCTCATTTTGTGAGATTTTTTTAATGTTTTCATCAGCAAGCATTTCTATAACTTCTTTGATTAGATTTAAATTATAACCTCTCTTTTTTAATAGCTTATAATCTTTATCAAAGACTTTGGTAGTTACTATATCAAGCATTTTTTAGTCCTCCTTGTCGAGAGCCTCAAAAAGCTCTTTTGTGGTTTTATAAACAGGACGTGATATTTTGCCAGTTAGAATATCATTTGTTTCCTCCAGTGCTTTTATTGTTTCAGCATTAAAATTATTTATTTTTACCTCAAAAGGTAAACCACCAGTTCTAATCATTGATTTTACAAACATATTAAAGGCAGTAGACATATTTAAACCTAGTTCATTACATATTTCATTAAATATTTTTTTATCTTCATCATTTAATCGTATGTTGATAGTAGTTACTCCCATTTTGATACCTCCTTAATATCTAATATATATCTATTATGTATTAAATGTAGTATAAAGTCAATCTGTTGTAAATCTAAGAGTTGCATTTTTATTTTAAATTCCTTAGCTGTAATAATTTCTTTATCCCTTGATTATGATAATGTATTAAAAAATGATATAATAAAAATAGGACTGGTATTTAAAGGGAAAAAAGTAGAGTCTAGTTATAGTTATGAAAAAAATGATTTTAATGTAAAGAATTAAAATAGCAATTTATAATATATCTTCTTTAGAAAAATCATAATAAAGTTAATAAAAAAAGCTGAAACAAATTTTTATTTGAATCAGCTTTTTCTTTTAAATTAAAATGAATATTTAGCTCCAACTCCAACCATGATAAGTTTATTGCTATCTATGATAGGAGAATCACCAATTTCTGATGAGAATCTATCAGCAGATAGAAAAGCTAAAAGTGTAATTTTGTCATTCAGGTAATATTCAGCAGCTAAGCTAAGTCCTAAAGAGTAAGCAGTATCTGGTGAATAAGTATCAGTTATTTTTCCTCCTAATTCGTTGCTGTCTATTCCAAAGTAGTAATCAGCATAATTAGATGAATAAATGCTTGCTCCAAATGATGGAATTAATGTAAAGTTATCAGTAACTCTATAAGGTTTGATTATACGAGCACTTCCTTTTAAGCCTCTTTCTCCACCAGAAAAAGCTACTAAAGCAGTCATATCATAGAAATTTAAGTTATATGACAATACCATTCCAAGAGAAACTTGAGGTTTTCTATCATCAATAGTTCTATATCCATGATCCAGTTTACTTCCTTTTATAGGAAAACCATCAAAAGGGTTTACAAATAGAGATAGAGTAAAGTCGTCTTCACTGTACATATCATATCCCATAGTTATTCCAGCTATATAAAAATCATCATATCTGACATCTAAAACAGGAATCGGGTAAGTGATTGAATCCCCTTTGAAAAAGTGATTAGTGACACCTACACCAGCACCAATTTGAAATTTATTTTCACTTTTAGCTAAGCTTAATGATGAACATAAGACAAAAGCAGAAAGTAAAGTAATTATTTTCTTCATGAAAAACCTCCCCAGTAAAATTAAGACTTAGAGGATTTCTGTTCTCTTCTAAGTTTGATAAAATTATAATTTCCATGTACTTTTCTTTTAAAACTCAACATATTATTTGTAGGAAAAATACCAATTCTTCTGATTTGAAATAAATCTTCAGAAAAAGATAAATCTCCTGAATCAGTTGCTACAGCAAAAGAGTACCCAGAATTTCTAACAAATTCTTTAACCTGCTCATTAAGATCTCCATAAGGATATGCAAAACATACAAGTTTTTCTCCTAACTTTTCTTCTAAGTATTGAGTAGATTTAGTTATCTCTTCTTTCGCTTGTTCAAAAGGTATATGGGCAAGCTTTTGATGCGTCATAGTGTGTCCACCAAATTCTATACCATATTCCTGCATTTCCTTTATCATATCCCATGTCATAAGTGGGAATTTTTTTTCAGGATTTTCAGGAACTTCGACGTCCCATTTATTATAATTTAAGTGTGATACTAAATATATAATACAATTAAATTCATATTTTTTCAAGATAGGAAATGCAATTTTGTAATTATCTTCATAACCGTCATCAAAGGTAAGTATAACATATTTTTTCCCATTATTAAATCTATTTCTATAATTTATCTTTAGGAGCTCTTTGAAAGTTATAGGGTGATAATTATGTTCTTTAAGATAACGCATATGTTCATCAAATTTCTTTGCAGTAATATATGTTCCATGAACTCCACCTTCACTTTCATCATTAACTACTCTGTGGTACATGATTACAGGAATATCATATTTTCTTTTAAGAACATATAATCGAGCATATATTTTTTCAATTTTATCAGTGATTATATTCAAATCAAATTCTTTTTCTACATTTTCCCTTAAACTGAATAATTCTTTTTTGGTAAGTGTGAAAGCTGATTCTACATCATTTTTAAGAAGATTCCAGTTAAAATTTTCAGAATTTGAAAATTCTATATCCCCAAAATTTGAAGCAAGTGCATCAGATAGATTATTATTAGTAATAAGTCCAATATATTTTGCTTCACCAATAGCTATGACAGGTTTTCCAGATAAGATTCCTTCAACTGCCACTCTCCCAGCTCCTACAATAATATCTGATTCTTTTATTTTTTCAGGAACATCATTTACATATCCCATAAATTTTATATTTTTGTTTTTAAAGAATTTTTGAAATTTTTCAGGAATATCCTTTCCACCAATCAATCTTATTTCCAGATTTTTCATGTCAGAAAGTATTTCCAGTAATTTATAAGCCACTTCTCCTTTAGGACCAGAAAGTCTTCCTATTATAGAAAGAATTTTTTTGCTTTCATCTTTTTTTTGAGCAGCAAAAGGATATTCTATAGTATTGATAGGATTTCTTAATACTACAGTATTTTTAGGGGAAACCCCAAGTTCATTTATCAAATGTGTTTGAATATTTTCACATACTGGAATAGTTAAATCACCAAATGCTTTAAATATTTTTCTGCTCAAATGTACTGGCTGCCTTCCATGTGTAGTAGTGACAAGTGGTATTCCGGCAATTTTACATGCAATTTGAGAACTCCATGAAGAAGCTCTTGAATGTGCATGAACTACATGTATATCATTTTCTTTTATTATTTTTAAAAGAGTTTTTATTTGATTTATACGTTCGCTAAATCCTCTTTTATTAAATTCTAGTTTTATATATTTAGCTTTGCTTTCTTTTGTGAGAGTGTCTGAAACTATAATTACATTATTTCCTCTCTTAATAAGTTCATCACTAAGAGTAACACCATAAACCTCTGCTCCAGTAACTTCTAACTGAGAAAGCGCCATAAGAATATTCATTATCCCTCCTAGTAAATTATTTTAAGTTCTCTGGGTTTAATACTTTCAACTCATCAAGAACAAAGATGCCGTCTTTTCTGATTAGAACATCATCAAACCAGATTTCTCCTCCACCCCATTCTTCTCTTTGAATTAAAACAAGATCCCAGTGGATACTTGATTTATTTCCATTGTCAGCAGCCTTGTAAGCCTGTCCAGGTGTAAAGTGGATACTTCCAGCTATTTTTTCATCAAAAAGAGTATCTTTCATAGGTTTTAAAACATATGGATTAACACCAATAGCAAATTCTCCTATATATCTTGCTCCTTCATCAGTATCTAAAATTTGATTGATTTTTTCATTGTCATTACTTGTAGCTTTTATTATTTTTCCATCTTTAAATTCAAAAGTTACATTTTCAAATGTAAACCCTTGATAGTTAGATGGTGTATTATATGAAATAATTCCATTGACACTGTCTTTGACAGGAGCAGTATATACTTCTCCATCTGGAATATTTCTAAGTCCATAACACTTTACATTTGGTATATTTTTGATAGAAAAAGATAAATCAGTACCATTTCCTTTTATTCTTACCTTATCAGTTTTACTTAAAAGAACTGATAAAGATTCCATAGCTTTTTCCATTTTAGAATAATCCAGACAGCATACATCAAAGTAAAAATCTTCAAATGCTTCAAGTGATGTACCAGCAAGTTGTGCCATAGAATTATTTGGATATCTTAGAACTACCCATTTAGTGTTATTTACTCTTTCTTTTAAATGTACAGGGTTGGTAAAATATTCAGAATATATTTTCATTTTATCAGCAGGAACATCTGATAGTTCAGTAGAATTATCAGTTCCTCTGATAGCAATATATGCGTCCATATCCTTCATTCTTTCTAACTCATATTTAGCCATCATTTCTATTTGCTCTGTGCTGCACCCTTTTAACAATTCTCTTAATATAGCTTGATCTTTATTTGTTACAAAGGGATATCCTCCAGCTGCATATGTTTCTTTTATTAAAGCTCTTACCAGATTTTTAGAAGCTTCGCCAAAAGATTCTATTAAAACTTTTTCACCTTTTTTTATTCTACAAGAATGGCTGATAAGATTTTTTGCTAATTTTTCAATTCTTTGATCCACGATATTCACCTCATAAGTATTTTAAAATCTTCGTATAAATTATACTATATATATAGCAAGAATACAATATTGACTCTCTTTAAAATAGTAAAATATATAATGATAAAAAATAAAAAAGGATAATACTCAAAGTTAGAATGATAACATTCTAAAAATACTGAAAAAATATTCCAGCTGTTTTTAATAAGAATATATATGTCAGTCGGAATAATTAACTTCCAAAAATATTGAAAAATATTTTAGATATTTTTAATAAGAATATATCTGGCAGTTAGAATAATTACATTTCAAAAATGCTGAAAAAATCTGAAAATAAAAAGGAGTTGTTTAATTTGCAACAACTCCAGTTAAATTTATTGATTATTTGGAAATTTATTCTTACACACGATTATCCTTTTTATGTTTAGTTTATTGAACTGAATACAGGTTTTTTGTCATACTTTATATTTATTTTATGCAGCATAAATTATAAATTTTCTGACATAGTGAATCATCTTGATAAAGACAACAGTAATTATTAAAGCAGCACTTAAAGATAAAAATAATCCAATATTATGCCATAGTATATAATGTCTGCTGTTTAAAGTATAAAGATAATTTGAATATTTTAATACAGCTGTTGCACCTATTGCCAATGGAAATGTAAATGAAGCATAGCTTGGATTAAAAGAAATTCTTAGTATTCTGAAAAAAGATACATACACAAGAAGTGTCATAAATATAGCCAGTGGTAAAAGTATGTACACTATAATTTCAGAAGGATTGCTGAATACTGTAAGATATCCTGCAAGACATAAACTAGGAGGAGCTGCCATTATTGCAAAAGTTGGAAGTCTTCCATCATCTATAGGTTCTATAAATATTATTCTATACATCATAATTGGAAGCATAATCAGGTATAAAATAAATCCAATATAAAATATTATATGTGTAAGATTAGGAAAATTCATGCTGGCTCCTGAAACACAAGCTACCACTATTCCAACTGGTGGAATGAACCAGCTAGGAATAACATGATCCAAGTCAAAGCTTTTTACCCTATGATAAAAAAAGATAAAGCAAAATATAATATGAACTGCTATTGCAATCAGCCATAAAACTCTTCCAAGAGTCAAATAATAATTGGCAATAAATCCTGCTAGTACCATTAAAGTCATATCCATAGTAGGAATAAAACTTCCTAGTGTTGGGTGCTTTAATTCATTTTTCAATTGGTCGAAATGAAGGCAGTCTTTAATAAAAATCACTGCTACTAGAAAAAAAGAAATAAAATCTCCAATGTAGATGGGAATTTCCCCTAAAAATGTACTAAGTGCTCCTGATATACCTGATATTCCAAGAGCAAGTCCAGTAAGTGCTACAGGCATATCTCTAAACTTATGAATTACCTTTTTCATTAATTACCTCCATGCATTTTATAATTTTCAATTTATATTATCATAAAGATATAATAAAATAAAATTATAAATATTTATATTTTGATAAAATTAAATTATGTTTAAAAGAATTTAAAAAAAATCCATAAACAAAATAAAATAGAAAACAGGAAGTAAAAAAGAGAAAGAATAAAAAAATATAATCTTAAAATTTATTGCTTGATAAAATAAATCTGTATGAGGGGAATAAAAATAAATAATAAAAAAATAAAAATAGAAAAAATATAATCTTAAGATTTTTTATTTGATAAATAAAACTATATAATATGAAAATATAGAAAATAGAACATAAATATAGCTAAATATGAAAATATTAGAGAATAGATATATAAAAATATTGAGAAATAAAAAAGAGAATGAACTATAGTAAAACCTAGTTTTAGAATATCTCACGTGAAAGAATATATAACTCTCTCTAACTTTAATCTTCTATAATTTAATTTTACTTTTATCATTCTCTTAAACTTTTTAGAATATGTTGCTGATAGTTTTTATAAGCTCATTTTTCAATTGAGGCTCAGCTTCAGTAAATTCAAGATTCATTTTATTAGCAGTACTTACAACTCTTGTCTGATATTTATTCATATCTCCACTGTCTTCAGTTGCATAAATATTTCTTCCTTGAGTACCTTGAGTAGTTGCATTTATAGAAAGTTTGCTGACTTTAGTGTTTGTTTTTTCACTAACTAAAATATCAGTTATCATAGTGTAGTAGCTGTCTTCAACAAGAGCATCTGAAAGAACTCCAATTGCTCCTCCAACAATTCCCCAACCTACAGCAGTATTAACCGATCCAGTATTGTATCCTCCAATAGCAGCACCTATTCCAGCTCCAGCCAGCCCATTTAAAGCAGCTTCAGAGTCTTTCAAATCCATTTTACCTAGTTGCAAGATATTTACCTGCAGCCAGTAATTAGCATTTTTAGGAACAGAAACTATTTTATACCCTTTTGCAATTAGAGTATTTTTTATTTCATTTTCTACTTCTAAATTGTTAGTTGAAGTATTTTTTACCTGTACAAAAACTGTCTTGTCCATTATGTTTTCTGGGTTCAACCATATTGTTTCAGAAAGTTTAGTTTCAGTAGCTAAATTTCTTTTCTTTATGGCTGTTTCTAGAGAACTACACCCAGATAAAAGTAATAACATAAGAGTTATCACTATTAGAAAATATTTTTTCATTATTCTTTCCTCCTTAAAATAAAAAAGTCATATAAATAATATTATCATAAAAAACTTTCTAAGTAAACTTAAAATATGTAGATTTATAAAATATAAATGTATTATTTGTAGTGATATAAATATTTTTAAAGAAAATTATATTTAATTTTAATAATAGATATATTTCCTCTTCTAATATATTCTTTAATTCAAGAATTATATAGATGTATTTTGAATACAAAAAATTAATCGTTAAGATTTAAAATAAAATACTATTAGAAAATAATATTCTAAAAATAAAAAAACCTCTTAAATTTTCATCTAAGAGGCAATTAATATCAAAATGGCTGGGCTGGCTGGATTCGAACCAGCGCATGACGGAGTCAAAGTCCGTTGCCTTACCGCTTGGCGACAGCCCAATCAATGGTCGGAATAGCAAGATTCGAACTTGCGGCCCTCTGCTCCCAAGGCAGATGCGCTACCGGACTGCGCTATATTCCGACTTTCGTTGACAAAGATTATAATATCATAAAAGATACTTTATGTCAATAAAATTCTTATTGAAATTTAAAAAAACAAAAAATAATTGCACAAAAATTTGATATTTCTACTTGTTTTTTTTTCGGAAAATGGTATAATTAGTAAGACTTATACTAAAAAAATAGGAAATAACAGGAGGAAAGAATGAAATATAAGGCAATTGTATGTGATTTAGATGGCACATTACTTAATTCTCAACATACAATATCTAAATATACAAGAGATGTAATAAAAGATGTAACAAATCTTGGAGTAAAGTTTTTTATTGCAACTGGAAGACATCATATGGACGCCTTAAAATTTAAAGAGATGTTGGGATTGGATTCATATCTTATCAGTTCAAATGGAGCTAGAATACACAATGAAAATAATGAGATTATTTTTAAAGGGGATATACCTAAGGAATTGAGTAATGAAATATTTGATCTTAATATAAATGAAGAAATTTATAAAAACATATATAAAGATGATTTCTGGTTTTCTGAAAAGCCTTTGGACGAAGCTCATGAATATCACAAAGAATCTGGCTTCACCTATAGTGTAAGAAAATTTTCAGAATTAAAAAATAGTGAAGTAATAAAGTTTTTTTATATTAATGAAGATGAAAAGCTCATAAGAAACCTCGAAAATGAAATAAATGAAAAATTTGGAAATAGGATAAACCTTACTCTTTCTCTTCCAATATGTTTGGAGATAATGAATAAAGGAATTTCCAAAGGAAATGCAATAAAAGATATACTTCTTCCAAAATTTAAAATAACTCCAGAGGAGGTAATATCATTTGGCGATGGATTAAATGACTATGAGATGCTTGATATAGTGGGAGAAGGACTTCTCATGGGAAATTGCAATCCGAGATTAAAAGAGCTTCTTCCAAATAATAAAGTAATTGGAAGAAACGATGAAGATGGAGTGGCTGAATATTTAAAGAAAGTTTTCTTGTAATAAAAAAGGGTAGATAATAGTATTATAATAAAAAGTGAGGGGAAATATGAAAAAAGCACTAAAAGCGGCATTTAAAGCAACAATGCCGGTTTTTTTCGGATATATTTTTGTAGGAATGGCCTTTGGACTTCTATGTCAAAGAAATGGATATAATTTTATCTGGGCATTGTTTATAGGAATAGGAGTATATTCAGGCTCTATGCAGTTTGTACTTTTAAATCTTTTAATGGGAGGAGCAGGAATAGCAGAAGCTGTTATTACTACTCTGATAGTAAATGCAAGATATGCTCTTTATGGAATATCTTTTACTAATTTATTTAAAAAGATGAAAAGAGTAAGACCATATATGATACATACACTTACAGATGAAGTATATGCCATCATGTGTTCAGTAAAGACTCCATTGGGAGTAAATAGAAAACAACTTTTTTTAGCAATAGCAGGGTTAAGTCATTTTTATTGGGTATTAGGAGGAGTATTGGGAGCAATACTTGGTTCTGCTGTACATTTTAATAGCAAGGGAATAGATTTTGCTATGACAGCTTTATTTATAGTTATATTTGTAGATCAATTTCTTACTTTTCCAACAAGAACACCTAGTATATTAGGTATATTGAGTGGGCTTGTATGTTTAATATTCTTAGGTTCTAAAAATATGCTGATTCCATCTATAGCAATTATAATAGTTTTTCTGATTGTATTTAAACCAAGGCTGGAAAAGAAAATAGAGGCAGCAAAGAAAAGAGGAGTGAAATAATATGAGAGCAGGATTTTTGTATTCAGTTTCTATAATTACAGCAGTAGCTGTTACTTCATATTTTTTAAGAGCTTTTCCTTTTCTGGTATTGAATAAAAAAAATAAGGCAGTGGAAAAATATATGATGTATCTAGGGAAGGTATTACCCCCAGCAGTAATTGGAATACTTATTATATTTTGTTTAAAAGATACAAGCATAGTAAATTCACCTTATGGAATACCTGAAATGTTGGCAGTGGCAGTAGTTGTACTGCTTCATGTGTGGAAAAGAAATAGTTTGATAAGCATTTTAGGTGGAACTGTATTTTATATGTATCTCGTTCAAAAAATATTTTAATTGTAGCATATGTTACCGAATTTATTTTTTCTATATAGTAATATATGCGTAGAAAGATGTAATAAATGGAGAGGTGACATATAAATGATAAGAAAAATAATAAAAATTGATGAAGAAAAATGCAATGGTTGTGGAATATGTGTTTCAGCTTGCCATGAAGGTGCAATTGGAATGGTAAATGGTAAAGCAAAGCTTATGAGAGATGACTATTGTGATGGGTTGGGAGATTGCCTTCCAGCCTGCCCAGTAAATGCAATCAGTTTTGAGGAAAGAGAAGCTGCTGAATATGATGAAGCAGCAGTGAAAGCCAATATGGCAGCAAAGAAAATTGCATCTGCCAATCCACTTCCTTGTGGTTGTCCGGGAACACAATCTAAAACTATTGAGAGAAAAACTGCAAAGTTAGAAAATTGTACTACATCAAATGAAATAGAATCTCAATTAAATCAATGGCCTGTACAAATAAAGCTTGTACCTGTCAATGCACCATATTTTAATGAAGCTAATTTATTGATAGCAGCAGATTGTACAGCATATGCTTATGGAGATTTTCATAATAAATTTATAAAAAACAGAATAACTCTGATAGGGTGCCCTAAATTAGATGAGGGAGATTATGCTGATAAATTAACTGCAATTCTTGAAAATAATAATATAAAATCACTTACTGTGGTGCGTATGCAGGTTCCATGCTGTGGAGGAATAGTAAATGCAGTAAAAAAAGCATTACTTCAGAGTGGTAAACTAATACCTTGGAACATTGTAACAATATCTACAAGTGGAGAAATAATAGAAGATTAATAAATATGTATTAAAGAGGCTGTATGTTAAAACAGCCTCTTTTAAATTATTTAAAAGTAGAAATTTTTTTTAAAATAGAGTACTATATAAACAAAATATATTGAAAATTGGGGGAAGATTATGTTTAAAAAAATAGATATGTTTGTATTTTGGTGTGCAATGATTTTAGATGTTGCTTGTTTGCTTTTAGCTGTTTTATTTATAGTAACTTTTGAAATTTTCGGTATAAATAAAATAACTATGTATATAATTAAAAATCCAGAAAGGCTTTTTATGTATGGTCAAATTCTTGCATATTTTGCTATATTCATCTATACTTTAAAAAATAAATATTTTAAAATAAAATATTTTTTAGGTTATCTGATTTCCAGTATTATAATATCAAAAGCTATAGGATTTTTATCAAATGCTTTTCTTGTAGATAATATTAAAAGTGCAAAACCAGTGGAATTTATATCTATCTTAATAATTTTAGTAATAGGTTTTGCATATTTGGAAGGTTATTTGTATCAGATCTTTAAAAATATATCTTATGAAAAGAATAAGGAAATTCAATAGATAAAGTAAGAAATTATATGGAGGCTATATAATGAGAATTTATAAAAATAAAGAAGAATTAAAATCTGAAATAAAGAAAACCTATGAAAAATATATTTTAGAATTTGATGATATTCCTGAAAGATTAAAAGATAAAAAAATTGAGGAAACAGATAGAACTCCTGCAGAAAATCTTGCTTATCAAGTGGGATGGACAACATTGATTTTGAAATGGGAAAATGATCATAAAAAAGGATATGAAGTTAAAACCCCATCAGAAAATTTTAAATGGAATGAGTTAAATAAACTTTATCAATATTTTACAGATACATATGCACATTTGTCTTTGAAAGAGCTAAAGGAATTACTTAATGAGAACATAGAGAATATTTATAAATTAATAGATAGTATGAGTGAAGAAGAATTATTTAAGCCTCATCAAAGAAAATGGGCAGATGAAGCAACTAAAAGTGCAGTATGGGAGGTTTATAAGTTTATACACATAAACACAGTAGCACCTTTTGGGACTTTTAGAACTAAAATAAGAAAATGGAAAAAATTAGTATTATAATATATTAAAAAAATTAAAACAAAAAACTGCCTTTTATGGCAGCTTTTTTCATTTAATATAACGTTTTTGTTTTTCAGCTCTTTTAGTAAGGAGTTTTATCTCTTGCCACATAACATAAGCTGCTCCTATGCAGGAAATAGTATCTGCCACAGGAAAGCTCATTAATATTCCATCTGCACCAAAAAATACAGGGAGGATATAAGCAAGAGGAATAGATAGAACAGCCAGTCTTAGTATGATAAATCTAGTAGTTATCATACCTTTCCCAACAGCTTGAAAATAATTTGTACATGAAAGATAAATTGCAGTACTTATCATTAAGCCAAGGTGTATATATGTACCTCTTATAGTGTATTCTGTAAGTTCAAGGTCATTTTTTACAAAGAAATTAACTACTGTACGGGCATTTACTATTACTACAAATAAAAGAAACAACGAAATTACAGCAGTCAATGTTATTGAAGAATAAAATATCTTTTTTACCCTTTCATAATTTTTAGCCCCCCAGTTGTAAGATAAAAGAGGCTGCCTTCCTTGATTCAATCCCATGTACCCAGTATTTATACAAGTTCTCAGTAATGAAAGAATCCCCATTCCAGCAAGTGCCACATCTCCACCATATTTTGCAAGTTGTATATTCAGTACATAGACATAAGCACCATTGAGAAATTGATTGAGAAAGCCAGAATTTCCTATATAGAAAACCTTTTTTAAAAGTTCATGATTATATTTTATATATTTTAGCTTTAAAGTAAGAATATCACTTTTCAGAAAATGGTATATAAGGATAACCCCAGGAACAACATTGGCGATAGCAGTAGCTATTGCAGCTCCTTTCATTCCCATACCATATCTCATGATAAGTATATAGTCTAGAACTATATTAACTATGGCACTGGCAAGATTTATGACCATAGATTCCATTGGTCTTCCCTCTAGTCTGACGAAAGAACAGTAAGTTATATAAATCAGTTGAAAAATGGTAACTGGAAATAAATATTTATTATATTCAACTGCATAGGCAAAACTATTTTTTGTAGCCCCCATAAAAGAAACTATTTCTTCAAGAAAAAGCATACCTAATACAGTGTATATTCCTCCAATAACAATCAAAGCATAAAAACATGTTCCAAGAACTTTTCTTGCATCTTCTATTTTATTCTCTCCCATTTTGATTCCAGCAAGAGCACAGCCACCTATGCTGAAAAGTACTCCTGTAGCACTTAAAATAAGAACTATTGGAAAAGTAACAGCAAGAGCAGAAATTCCATTTCTCCCTACAGCCTGTCCAATATAATACCTATCTGTAACATTGTATATTATCCCTATAAGTATAGCAAAAGTTGCTGGTATAGAAAAACGAATGAGCAGAGATAATATATTTCCATCTCTGAATTCTTTTTCCTGTTGTGTCATCTAATCCCCTCCGATTTTTTTAAAAGAGTTACAAGACTTTTTTCAAAATTCTCGTCATCACTTTTTTCTCTTTTTTTAGGCCCTTTTGTCCTTCCACCGTTATTTCTTATTTTCTTTGATATATGCCTTGTGAAAAGTAGCTGATCTATATTAAATTGATTGTAAATAAGTCCATTTTGATTAAGAGCAGCAGCTTTTTTTGCAAGTACCATTGAAGCTAATCCAAAATCTTGAGTAACGACTATATCTCCTGGCTCTGTATTTCTTAAAAGAACAAAATCTACTGAATCATTTCCCTGAGAAACATAGACAGTTTCAGCATATGATTTATCTATTTTGTGAGCTTCATCACAGAAAATAATAGTTTTTACTCCATATTTTCTACCAGTTTCAATAGTTATATCTACTACAGGACAGGCATCTGCATCTATTAAAATTTTCATTATATTCTCCTTTAGTGTTATATATCAGCCTATATAATATAACATATTTTTCAGATTATTTCTTAGTATTTTTAATTCTTTTTTTATTAATAAATAATATATCTGAACATAAGGAAATGAAGAGTATTATAAAAAAGGAGAAATTCATAAACTTGAATTCTCCTTTTATTATTTTGTTAAAATTATTTAAAAATTTAAAATAATATAGAGCAAATAAAAAAGCACTGAATAAATACAGTGTTTTAAGTTTTACTTTCTATTATTATTTTGAAGTAAAAAACTTATGAAACTATTAATTTTAACTATAGAAAAAACTCTAAAGTAGTTTTGTCTGATGAAGCCTCATATGTAACTGTATATTTTATATTACGAAGTTCTTCATCATACATTAAAAAAATTTTATCTTCTACTTTATTTTCTGGGATAAGGTGAGGGTTAATAACAATAAATAATAATTCTTCATTTAAAATTTTATATTCATCTTTATTATTTTTTTCAACCTGAAGCCCAACTTTTTTAGAATAACCTTTAATATTGATACTTGAAAAACCATCAGCCATAACAAAACAAGAATATTGATTCAATAATAATACACCTCCTTTATATTAAAAACTTTTAAATTTATATGTAGCATATTAAATATACTATTTATAGTGTATCATAAAAACCAAAAAATCAAAAGAATGTTTATTTTTTATCAACAAAAATAAACAGCCTTGGTTCATTAAAAATAGAACTTTGGCTGTTTAAAATCTATGTTACTTAATTTATTAACTAAATCAAATATTATTCTTTTTATATAATAAATTATTATTTCATAACTTTTGCTTCACCTGTTAGAATAATTTTTTCATCTTGATTGATGCATATTGTAGAAAGAATAACTTTTCTTTTCTCTTTTATGATATCAATAATTTCACAGGTAGCAGTAATTGTATCTCCTAAATAAACTGGCTGTTTAAACTTTAAGTTTTGCTCAAGATAAATTGTTCCTTCCCCTGGAAGTTTTGTTCCCAGTACAGCAGATATTAATCCTGCTGTAAGCATACCATGAGCTATCCTTTTTTTAAATCTGGAAGCTTCAGCATATTCTTTATTCAAATGTACTGGATTGCAGTCTAAACTGATTCCAGAATACAATATAATATCTGTTTCTGTAATTGTCTTGCTGATACTTTCTTTCATGCCTATTTTTAAATTCTCAAAGTCCATAGTATCTCTCCCCTAAAAAACTTTTCTAGTAAGACCATATATTTTTCTGGCTTCTTCTGGAGTAGCAGCTTCCAATCCGTTCATTTCTAAAAGTTCTTTAGCTCTTTTTACAAACTGGGCATTTGATTCAGCTGGAACTCCTTTCTGCCACATTACATTATCTTCCATACCTACACGAATATGAGCTCCCATTGCTATTCCAGCCATCATGATAGGCATATGTCCTGCCCCTATTCCACAAGCTGCCCATGTAGAACCATCAGGAATTAGACTTTTAAGGAATACTAAATTTTCAACTGTATTTGTCATTCCACCAGGACAACCTAAAACTATCTGAAAGTGACAAGGTGCTTTTAGTACTCCTTTTTTCATATAATAAATTGCATTGTATATCATACCTGCATCAAAAATTTCTATTTCTGGCTTTATATTGCTTTCTATTAAAGCATGTCCTAGTTTTTCTAAAAAACGAGGGTGATTTTCAAAAATTGTACGATGCTGCCAGTTAAGAGTTCCAGCATCGTATGAAGCCATTTCAGGCAGAAGTTTTTGAAGTGGATATATTCTCTCTTCATCTCCAAATCCCACACTTCCAGAACTTGTTATATTAATACAGATATCACAATCTTTATAGGCTCTTATTCTTTCAATAGTTTCCTTGTATTTCATAAAGTCAGTTGATGGAGTTCCATCATCATTTCTCACATGAATATGAGCTATTGCAGCTCCAGCTTTCCAACATTCATAAACATCTGCTGCTATTTCTTCAGGAGTTATAGACAAATTGGGATTTTGCTCTCTTGTAGGCCATGATCCTGTAATTGCTGCTGTTATTACTCTTTTATTTTTTAAATCTGACATAAATTATTCCTCCTTTTAATATTTATAAAAATAATACTATCAACACTGTAGAAACTATTGTTACAATAGATGGAATTACAATACTGCATACGAATACATGCTTGTAGGCAGTTTTATGATTCAGCCCCAATACTGCAAACATTAGAAACAACCCTGGTGAGTGGGGAAGTGTATCCAATGCTGAAGCCGAAATTGATGACAACCTATGAAGATATGAAAGATTTGCAGTTGATGACAGGAAAGTTTTCCCCAATGAATCGTACATAATTTTCAATCCACCAGATGAAGAACCTGTAACTGCGCATACCACCATTGTAGCTACAATCGCCTGAACATAAGGATTTAGCTGTAGACTTAATACCCAGCTTACTATATGTTTAAAAGCTATTGAATTAGAAACTACTGTTCCAAACCCTACAACTCCTGCCAGTCCACCTATACTTGTTATTCCCCCTTCAAGACCTGTTGTAAAAATATTTTTCATATCCTTACCTTTAAATCTTTCAATATTTAGAACATATGTGAGCAATGCTCCTGTAAGCATTCCCAATACTGCAAGCATAGTTGAATTAGCTACAAATTTACTTCCTAAAATAATTATGAGTACAAGAGATACAAGTGGTGTAAAAGATACAACTACTGAAGGAAGCTGGCTTCTGTCTTTTATTTCATAGAGCAGAGGATCTGCATTTTCAGGATAACTCCATACTTCTCTCCTTTTTCTAGCCAGTCTTTCTGCATATCCCATATACAGTATTGCCATTGTAAACATTGCTATAGCAGCAAGAATCCCAAATACAGGAGCTGCAGTCAATGTTGTTCCTAAATATTGAGTTGGAATTACATTTGTAAGAGCTGTAGTTCCTGGCAATGAAGTCATAGTATAAGTTGCTGACCCTGTTATTAGGCATGCCATTGTAAGATGTCTTGGCAAATTAGCTTCCTTGAACAGTAAAAACATAATAGGAGCTACTGCATAAACAACAACAAATAAGCTTACTCCTCCATATGTCAGAACACTTATAATCAAAGTTGAAACTAAAAGCACTCTTTTTCTTCCAAACCAATCAATAAATTTATATCCGATAGAAGTTGCACAACCTGAAATATCCATTAATTTCGCATATAATGCTGAACTACAGAATAGTAAAAAATAACTAAAATAAGCACCTGTATATCCATTCATATAGTATTTAGAAAATCCAGTCCAAACAGGAATTCTGCTTGACAATATGACAACAAGTGAGGCAAGAAGCGTCAGTGGCAGAGCTCCAAGTCCTTTATAAGCTCCTATAATTAAAACTACAACTGCTAATATTAAACCTATTACAGATAATATATCCATCTTTCCTCCTTATTTTTATTCTTGATAATATTCAAATTCAAATAGCTCATCATTAAAATATTTTAGATTATCCATAGAAAGTGGAAGAAGTTTTTTCTCTATTTTAGTAACTATTTCAACAATAGTATCATTAAATGGAGTGTGGATATTATGTTTATCTCCTGTTGAACTTACATATCCATTTATCATCTGTACTTCTGTTTTCTTCTCTTTTTCAAGGTCTTGCAGCATACTTGCTTTAGCTGTATACATATCCTTATACATTTCTAAAAACATTCTTTGATTAGTATTAAACATCTCTTGATTCTTTATATCGCATGAATAAGGCTCTTGTTCATTTAAAAGTATTGGAAGTTCATACCCCTCTGCTTCACAGCATTTTTTTACTTCCCTTGCCAGATAACTTAAACAGGCTCTTGATTTTTCATTCTTTAAAATCTCACCGAAAGTAGCTCCACATGCAGCAGACATTCCACTCATACAAGCATTATTTATCAATTTTCCCCATCTTGATGCCATCAGACTATCTGTAATTTTTGCTTTTCCCATATATCCCAGCATATCTGCAACTTTTTTTATTCTTTCTCCAATAGTTCCATCTATTTCACCAATTTCAAAAAGGTGATCATTTTTTGTTATATCTTGTGTAAGCTCTGATACTCCTGGTTTTATAAATGTTGCTCCCCATAACACAGTTCCACCTACTGTTCTCTTTTCTCCTACATATTCTGCTACAAAATGCTCTGGGACTCCATTTTGTAAAGTACACACTGTACTATTCTCATTTAAATGAGGAAGAAGATTTTTTAAAACCACATCATTAACTGTTTGTTTTGTGAAAAGAAAAATTATATCATATATTCCTTTCATTTCTTCTGGAGTAATAGCCTTTACAGGTACTCTCATATCAACAGTTCCAATAATATGAGCACCATTTTTATTCAACATGTCTACATGCTCCTTATAGCTGTCAATCATCTCTACTTCCAAACCATTCTTTGTCATATAAGCCCCCATGACAGTTCCCATTGCTCCACAACCTAAAATTCCTATTTTCATATTTGACCTCCTTTTAGTTTTTCTGCCCTATTATAAAGCAATAATTGTGCCAAATATTATAATTAAGTTTTTAATTTTTTTGTGTTATAATTTTAAGTAATTTATAAGGGGGTGTGAAATGATACAAAGAGAACTTTTAGAAAATGCTCTGGATAATCTTCCGTATGGAATCTATATTGTTGATTCTCTTGGAAATTATATTTTTGCTAATACAGTTTATGTAAATATGGTTAAAATACCAAAAGACAAACTTTTAGCATATAATGTATATAATCTGAAGAAAAATAAAGAGATTAACATATGTATTACAGAAAAAGTCTGTAAATTAAAAAAAAGGATAGTTATGTTTCAAGATGTAGAAATAAAAGGACATGAACATTACAAGCAGATTGTTGCATCTAGCCCTATTTTAGATATGAATGGAAATGTAGTTTGTGTAATTGCTCTTTGTATCCCTGCTGAAAATATAAATTATCTGTATCAGGAAGCTATTCATAATGAGGTAAAGTCTTTTATAAAACTGCCTCCAAGTGAAGCTCATGAATCAAATAATATAATTGCTGTAAGCCCTGTTATGAAAAGTATTATTAATTTAGCAGACACTTTAGCCCCACTTGACACTACTGTTATTATTTTAGGAGAATCAGGAACTGGAAAAGAAGTATTAGCCAGATATATTCACGAAAAAAGCCAGAGAGCTTCTAAAGATATGGTTATTATAAACTGTGCTTCTCTTCCTGAAAGTCTGCTGGAATCTGAATTGTTTGGTTATGAAAAAGGAGCCTTCACTGGTGCTTCATCTCAAGGGAAAAAAGGATTGTTTGAAGCAGCTAATGACAGTACACTTTTTTTAGACGAAATTAATTCTCTTCCATTGGCATTGCAGGGAAAAATATTAAGAGCAATAGAAACTAAAACAATAAGCAGAATTGGTTCTACAGTTACTAGAAAAGTTAATTTTAGATTGATTACAGCTACTAATGAAGATTTATTAAAAATGGTTCATGAAAAAAGATTTAGAGAAGATTTATATTACAGGTTGAATATTGTTCCTATTTATCTTCCACCATTACAAGAAAGAAAAGAAGATATTTTACCATTAGTAGAATATTTTAGAAAGTATTATTGCAACATTTATAATAAGACAAAAATATTTTCTCAAAAAACTCTTAAAGCCATATTGGATTACAAATGGCCTGGAAATATTAGAGAGCTACGTAATTTTGTTGAAAGAAGTTTTATCATGATTACTGGAGAGATTATTGAACTTTCCAATATAGCTCCTCTTCTATTTATAGAAAGAAAGCCATCTTCAAATTCAAATAGTAGCAGCGATGAGCTTGGTTTTTGTAATAATTTTGAGATAAAAGATCAATCTTTAAATGAATACCTAGAAGAATGTGAGAAAAAATATATTCAATATGCCCTTGAGAAGTATGGAAGTACTTATAAAGCAGCTGAATTTTTAAAAACAAGTCAGACTATGATTGCAAGAAAAAAGAAAAAATATAATCTTTAAATATAAGTTATTTTTAACTCATCATTAAGTTGTTTTTAAATTGCAAGTTAAAATCAACTTAAATATAATTAAATAAAAATATATGATTGTTTTGTTACATGTATCATTAATTTGAAATATAAAGCTATATTTAAATACCTACTTTATTTTTAATAAAAATGGTATAATATACCAAAAAAGGAGGCCGAAAGAATGATAATGAATTTAGAAGAGGTATGGATAGGAGATATGTATAGACCTCCCAGTGAAGCCTACAGCCTTATTTTACAGGTAACAGTTGGGTGTTCTCATAATAAATGTACTTTTTGCGATATGTATAAAAGAAAAAAGTTTTTTATAAAACCAATAGAACAGATAAAAAGGGAAATAGATTTTTTTAGAAAAAATGTAAAATATGCTGAAAGAATATTTCTTGCTGATGGTGATGCAATGATAATGCCTACAGAAAAACTTTTAGAAATATTAGCATATATAAAAGAAGTCTTTCCAGAATGTAAAAGAATATCTTCTTATGCTACTCACAAGTCTATAGAGCTAAAAACAGATGAAGAGCTGAAGAAAATAAGAGAAAATGGAATTTCTCTTCTGTATATAGGATTAGAAAGTGGAGATGATAAAGTTTTAGAAAAAATTAATAAAGGAGTATCTGTTGCTGAACATGCTGCATTATGTAAAAAAGCAAAGAAAGCAGGTTTTTCTCTTTCAGTTACTTTCATAGTTGGAGTTCTAGGAAAAAAAGATTGGACAGATCATGCAGTGAATACTGGAAAATTAATAAGTGAAATAGAGCCGGATTATGTAGGAATTCTTACTCTTAGACTGAAAGAGGGTACAAAAATGTATGATGAATACTTGAGAGGAGAATTCCAAAAAGCTGAAGGAATAGATATAGTAAAAGAAACAGAAAAAATAATAGAAAATATAAATGTAAAAAATCCTGTTATCTTTAGGGCAAATCACGCTTCTAACTATTTGGACTTAGGGGGAACACTTCCACAGGATAAAGAAAAACTTCTTTTAGAAATAAAAACTGCTATAGAAAAAAATAATATCTACTCTAAAAAATATAGAGAACTTTAAATATTTGGAAAAAATAATTTTTTTTAAAAATTACTACTTTTTTTATTTAATCTAATTATTGATTTAAAATATTTTTCTGAAAAAATATATAAGCTGAATATATAAAAAAAACTACAAAACTATTAAATAAAAATAGAACTTGAAATAAAAAGTCAAGTTCTTTTTTTTTCGACCTGTTGATAAGCAAGTAAAATCAAGGTGGATAAATGATATACATATTATCAAAGAACAATATATATGAAAAATATTTGAATATACCACAAGATATAGTATAATAGATGAAGAATGAATACATATAGGAGGAAAGACACAATGCAAAAGATAGAAGTGATTAAGAGAAATGGCTCTATTGTGACTTTTAATAAAGAAAAAATAGAAAAGGTTTTAGAAAAAATAGATAAGGAAGTAAAATTTATTGATAAAGTCAGTATTGAACATATGATGAATGACATAGTAAAGAAAATTAATGGGAATACAAGAATGTCTGTTGAGGCTATACAAGATATAGTTTTTTATACTTTATGTACTAATGGATTATTTGAACAGGCTAAAGCTTTCCAAACATACAGAACACAGAGAGCAGAGCAGAGATTAATGGAAGCCAACACTGTATTTAGACATATGACAGATATAGTAGATGTAGGAGATAGGGAAAACAGCAATAAAAATTCTATGCTGCCATCAGTACAAAGAGATTTGATAGCAGGAGAATATTTTAGATATATACTTGAAAAAAATATAGACAAAGAATTATGGGCAGCTCATAGAAAGAAAACTATACACTGGCATGATTCAGATGTAGACACTAAACTTACTAACTGTTGTCTTTTTAATATAGAAGATATGCTTAGAAATGGGACTAGAATAACTAATGCTGATGTTTGCCAGCCGAATTCTGTGGGAACAGCTATGAACATAGCAATGCAGATAATGGCAAGTATTTCAGCCAGCCAATATGGTGGGGTATCTTTACCAAACTTCAATGAAGTATTTGCTGAATATGCAAAGAAAAATTTCAAGAAAAATTTTATGAGAGCATATAATGATAAATTATCTACTGAATCAAATATATCAAGAGTAACAGAAGAAGATATAGAAAAAAAACTGGGAGAAATAAGCTCAGGTAATGAAAAATTAGCTTCTGAAAAACCTGTTGAATTCCAGATAGCTAAAGAAAGAACAGCAAAAGACATTTATGACGCATGTCAATTATTTGAATATCAGACTAACAGTATACTAGGAAGTGCAAGCCAGACACCATTTAGTACTATTACTTTTAATATTCCAACATCTTGGGAATCTGAGCATATAATATTATCTTATTTAAAAGTTAGACAGACAGGGCTAGGAGAAAAACATATTCCAGCTATTTTCCCTAAACTTTCATATATGGTAGTAGATGGTTATAATTTCAAAAAAGGAGATAAATATTTCTATATTACTGAAGAAGTAGCTAAATGTATAGCAAATACTTATTATCCTGATATTCTTTTCTATTCTAAGGAAGATTATGATGCTGGGAAATATTATGCAAGAATGGGGTGCCGTAGTAGAGTAAATCATGAATACCAAGTAAATGGAGAATATCAGCATTATGGAAGATTTAATTATGGAGTGGCAACATTAAATGTTCCTCAAATTGCTTTAGATGTATTGAAAGATGAGCGTTATGGAGGAGCAGAGGGAAATAGATTAGAGAGATTCTTAGATATTCTTGAAAAAAGAAAAGAACTTATGAAGAAAGCTATTCAAACAAGATTTGAAAATGTAAGACATCTTCAGGCTAAAAAAGCTCCTATTTTATTCCAATATGGAGGAATAGCAAGATTAGAACCAGATGATACTGTGGAAGAATTATTAAAAACAGATAGAGCTTCTGTATCTTACGGTTTCCTGGGATTAGATGATGCTGTAAGAATATTATCAGATGACAAGGAAAATATATCTACTGAAAAAGGGCATGAAATGGGTATTGCTATAATGAAAGCTATTAGAAAACAGGCTGATGACATAAAAGTTGAAACAGGGCTACCTGTATCTGTATATGGGACTCCTGCTGAAAGTTCTATTGCAACATTCTTTAATAAAGATGTGGAAAATTATGGAGAAATAATGCCTGAATGGTTGAGAGAAAGAGAATATTATACAAATTCTTTCCATTTTTCTTCAGAACTTCCAATAGATTCTTTTGATAAAATAGATGTGGAAGCTCCATTTATCAAATACTGTAATGGTGGAAATATTATGTATGTTGAAAACGGTGGGAAAACATATAACAGTCAAGCTATCATAGAGCTTATTCAATATGCTCATGATGCAGGAATAGAGTACTTTGCAGTAAATACTATTTCAGATGTCTGCTATGAATGTGGTTATACAGGAGAAATATCATATAATGAAAAGACAGCAAGCTATAAATGTCCTCACTGTGGAAATGAAGATGGAATGAAAATGAAAATTCAAAGACGTTGCTGTGGATATATCTCAAACTATAATATAACTCATGCTCTGGAAGGAAGAATGAAAGAAATAAAAAACAGAGCTATACATGTGAAGTAATATGAGGATAATATCAATAGTAAATAATGATCCTGTAAACAGTATGACTGGATATACATTAACTATTTATTTTGCTGGCTGCTCACACAAATGTCCTGGTTGTTTTTCAAAAAATACATGGGATTATAATGCAGGTAAGGAATATTCAGTTGATGAGATAAAAGAAATAATTTTGAAATCAAGATGGAAGAATATTACGTTTTTAGGTGGAGATCCTTTATATTATGAAAATAGAGATAAGGTTATAGAGCTTATTCACTTTATAAAAGAAAATACAGATAAAAATATTTATCTGTGGACTGGATATTTAAAAGAGGAAGTAGAAAAATGGATAGATGCTTCTCTTATAGATTATCTTATAGATGGGAAATTTGAAATTGATAAAAAAGACTTGAGATTAAAGCTGAGAGGCTCATCTAATCAAAGAGTATTTCATAATGGAGTACTTATGAATATCTAAATATAATAAAAGGCTGTTGAAGTCAGTAAAATGAATTACTGATTTTTACAGCTTTTTTTATTTATGATAAAATTTGCAAAAATAACTTTAATATTTAAAATTTATAAAAATAGATTTTCTATATAAATTTTATTAATTTAACAAAGATATTTTAAAAGCTTTTTTTAACTTTATGCTCAAATTTCATTCTAACAATATAGCATTAAATTTATTTTAATATTTTTAAAACTACTTCCTTTCTTTATTCCAGTATTTTAATATCTTATCTTCCTTTTAGCTTTTATCATAAAAGCATATAAAAAATCTTCTAGAGTTAGCTTAGTTAAAAAATGTTTACGTTATTATAATTTAAAATTTTTAGTAGAAATAATATCTGTGTATTAAAGGTAATGAAAGAACACCATTTTTTATATTACTTAAAAATAAATACTATTGTATTTATAATAAGTACAGTTTAAAAAATATATAATTTAATTTAAAAAAAAGATGATAACTGGTATAGTTATTGACAATGAATAAAAAAAATGTAATGAAGGCACTTAATGATTTAACATAAAAAATATAAAAAGGTAGTATTTTATTTTAAAAAAACTATTTTCTGAACAAACAATTTTGAAATTAATTCGCAAAAGAGAAACATAAAGTAATGAAAAAAATACAAATGAATTGAATGTAATAGAATATTTGACTGGTATGATACATTATTGATATAATTAAAACTAAATAGAATTTAAAAATACAAAATATTTAAAATAAAACAAAAAGAGGTGGAATATGTCTAAAAGTATTTTTGAACAGACAAACAGAACAATTCTGTTTGAAGAGATCAACAGTGAAAAACTGGATTTATTGACTCTTGTGGGAAGTGGTAACAATATAACAAGTTTAGATGATGAGAAAATCAGAGAGATTCATGAACATCTTCTAGTAAGAAGTTTTAAGGAATTTCTAACAAAATTTGAACCTAAGGTTTACAGTTTTTTCAATGCTGCAAGCCAAAAGGTAAGATACAGTCTGGAAAAACCAAATGGAATTCCAGATAACTGTATTACTGAAATACCAATAAATATGGAGAATACATTCTTCAAAATGCTTATAACACTGCTGGACAGTAAAAAAGTTAATGGAAGCAAGAATGTAGATTTTAATTTTAAAGAAATTTTAAATATGCTTTCTCCTAAAAAAGTAATGGACGATATAAAGCAGTTGAGAAAAGAGATAGCTTATCTTCATGAAAAATATGAGTCTTTGGAAGAAGAAGATCCAACAAAGCTTGAATATGCAGATAAACTAAACATAGCGTTTTCAAAGGCAGGAGAGAGTTATAACAATATTCTTGGAATGCTTCCTCTAGCTATAGAAGATATCAAAACAAGAGTGTTGATTGGACAGAGTGAAAATGGTGGAAAAGCTGAGGAAATAAAAATCGGAATGCTTACTATGGACGAGCATGGGGAACTTAAGATAATTGAGGAAAAATCAAAGCAGAGTACAGCACTTACTGTGGCATCTAATCAGCACAATCAGCTTTTAGCACAATATTTTGAGGAAGATTTTGAAGAAGTCAATGAAGAACCAAATGAATATGTAAAAAATCTGGTAGTAAGAACTTTTGTTCCTCTGCCTACAGTAATAGAAGAAATAGATGTAGAAAGAGAAGTAAAAAATTATAACCAATATTTAACATTCTATAAAGAAGCACAGGAAGATTTTATAAAGACAATAAAACCTCTTATGGAAAAATTATTGGGAGTAAAAGTATTCTTTGAACAGTATGATAAAGATCTTAATGGAATGAAGCCTACTCTTTTAGTAGTAAACAATAAACTTGAAATGCTTCTAAAAGGTGAAAATAAACAGGCATTGGAATTGTATCTAAATACTGTCAACCAGAAAAATGATTTTGAAAATACTATCTGGTTTGCAATTATTCCAAGTATCAACCTTGATGAAATTGATGACAGTAAAAATATTAGACAAAGATTCAAGGGTACAACTAAAGTACAGAAGAAGAGCGTCAATACAAATGAAAATCTGCAGGTACTTATGTCAATACTTGCTCAATATAAAGTTACAAGCTTCTTCAGTGTGATAGGAACTGATGAAACTACATTTAATAATCTGGCAACTACTGGAATAGGAAAATATGTAGAAAAAACTAAAAATCTTCAATATAGAGATTTCTCTCAATATTTAATTGCTTGTGTTCCTAACTTTACTATAATACCAAAAGAAAAATCAAGTGTAATATTAGACTACAAGCTTAAAGCAGAGGAATCTAATTTAGCAGAATTTGATAAAAATGAATTGGTAAAATTCTGGATAGAGGGTGTATATATAGAAAGTTCTTATGTGGCAGCAGGAATAACAGCTGCTCAACAGTGTCCAGACTATTTGAGAAAGAGATTTAAAAAGACTGATTTGAGAGAACCAGGAGTAAGAATAAACATAGAAGAAAAAGACAACAGCTTTAAAATAGTTACTAGTATGTCAAAAGAGATAACTGGATATACTATCGCTACTAAAGATAGTATCAATAGAAATAACTTTGGATTTATATTTTCATCAGATAATGTACAGCATGGTGGAAAACTTATAAATAATATAACAGTATACAAGGCAAGAACTTTAGCAACTAATGAAGATGGAGTATTTGAACCTATGTATAAAACTGTGGCAACTACATATATAGAAAGAGTCTTGAGATTCCTTACAACAGATTTTAAAGAGGATAAGATAAAAGACTTTTTCAGTAATAAACCAACAAGTCAGAAAAATAAATGGCTTTCAAATCAGGAATGTGTCAACTCGATACTACAGCCTGGAGATGATATATCAGTAAATATAGAAGGGGATAACTGCCATTTACATATTAATTTCAATGGAGATGTAAAAAATCTTACACTTGAGATAACTAAAAATTAGAAATACTTAACCTGGATATAGAAAAGATAAAGTTATTTTTATATATTAATTTCAATAAAGATGCAAAAAATCTTACACTTGAAATAACTAAAAATTAGAAATACTTAACTTGGATATAGAAAGGATAAAGTTATTTTTATATATTAATTTCAATAAAGATGTAAAAAATCTTATATTTAAAACAGCTGAAAATTAGGGAAACCTAATCTAAAATAAAAAGGAGATGATTACATGGGATTCAATCTTAAAATCAAAGGGAAAAATGAGGAGATTAATTTAGGAATGGATAATATTACTACAGTTAAATACATTTCTGATACTCCAGATGATTCAAATGCGAGAGCCAGTGACTTGGGAGTTGTACTGGAAGTAAATGGTAAAATAATAACTCCTGTAAATGGGGAAGAAGCAGATGATACTAAAAAAATGGCTAAATGGTCATTAGTACCTGCTGAAAGTTCAGATGCTTACAGAGAACTATCACTAGAAGTTATTTCTGGAAGTGTAGTAGTTAGAAAGATAGATCTTCCTAATGCTTTTATTCTTGATTATACTGAAGATTATAATGACAAGGGTGGAGTAGGAGAATTTAAAGCTATCTTTAAACAAAAGAAAGAAAAAATAGAAACTGTAACTATCGAAGGTGGTTACGCAGCTGAAGAATAATGTCAGCCATATTGTAGTTGGAGGAAAATTATTTTTCTCCAACTCTTTATTCTTCTAATTAATAAATTTAGTTGGAAGAATAAAGAGAACATGAAATCAAGGGGGAAATATTTTGATAGCAATAGAGAATAAAATTCCTATATTCAGACGAGGAAATATACTCGACAAAGAAGTTTTAGACAACATGATAGAAACTCCATATGAATATTATTCTTTGTCTTACAGTAAATATTCAGATGGAATTATTTGTGGTATTGAAACTTATGTAGAAAACGAAACTTTATATATCACACCAGGAGTTATAAAATACAATGATTTTTATTATAAGATAAAGGAAAAATTGAAAATAGAAATACCAATAGAAGATGGAGATTATATATTAAAAATAAAATTTCTTCCTCCAGCAGAGGTGGAGAAAGGAAAATATGAAAAATATGCCATGGAAATAGAATTCGCAGGTAATTATAAATGTCAGAGTAACGAAATGGAATTAGCAAGAATCAAAAGGAGAGAAGGAGCTGAAATAAGAAATCCTTCAATTTTTACAGGAATAGATAAAGAATACAACATTGTGAATGAAATATATAAACCTGCAAGTACAGCTTCAGGAAGCTCTTTTCCAAGCAAGCTTTTAAAAATGTATGCTGAAAGAATATTTGATGAAAAAGAGATGGAGAGCCTAGATGAAGTTTTTTGCAGTATGGCATTAAATGATTATGTATCAAGGGATCTGCTCAATTCATATATCAAGAGAAAAATAAGAGAGGACTGTTCTCAGGCAGATAATCAAAAAATATATGAACATCTTAGGAAAATATACAGTAATATGAAAAATAGCAGATTTACAAAGAATAATAATATCAAACAGAAAAATCTGATGATGGTGGAGTGATGGAATGAAAAGCTTATATGAAATACTTGGGGTAGACAGCAGTTCTGGAAAAGATGAGATAAAAAAGAGATATAGAGAACTGGCTAAAAAATATCACCCAGACAGAATGGTAAATGCTGGTGAAAAAGAAAAGGCAGAGGCTGAAAAAAGATTCAGAGAGATAAATGATGCCTATACTATTCTTAGTGATGATGAAAAAAGAAATGAATATGACAAAATGGCAGAGTCAAAAAATGGGTATGGAAAAAATAAAAAAAATAAATCAAGAACAGAACAGGAAGGATATGGAGATATCTATGAAAAATTTACCAAGGAGAGCATGAATAATATGTTCGGCAAGTTTTTTGATCCTGAAAAAAAATCATCAGAAAAAGGGGATAGTAAAATGAAGGAACAGACAAATAATATGTTTGAATCTTTTTTTTCGTTTAAGGGGAGGAAGAAAAAATGAGATTTTTAAAGAATTGGAAATTGAAAAGAGAGATAAAAAAGTATCAAAAGAAAGAGCTGCAGAAAAGTGAGATAAAAGAAAGAAAGGTAAATTATATTTTCTGGGGAATAGTTCTTATAGCTTCATTTGGGTTGGTTTATTATTTTCATTTTTCAAAAGAGATATTAATAGTAATATCAATGATGATAATGGGATTTGTTATAGCTGACCTTTTCTATTACAGCTGGAAACTGAAAAGAGATTTGATTATGTATGAAAAATCTCAGTTTGTAAGAGATTCAAGAATTGTAAAGAGCATAGAGGACAAGAGGGAGCAGTCAAGAAACAATATAACTCATATCATACTTAAAAATGAAGAGGGATATGACATCAAGACTTGGCCAGTTGGAAAGGCTAATTCATTAATAATCGGGAAAAGTGCAAGAATGAGAGTAGATATAAATCTTGGTGATACTGCATACTCTTCATTAATAAGTAAAAGACATGCAATATTAAACAAGAGTGACAATGGGTGGTTTGTGGAAGACTTAGGTTCATTAAACGGTACAGGGATACAAAGATATGCAGACAATAGAAAAATAAAAATAGGTAATGCACCAGTAAAAGTGCAGAGTGGGGATATCATATATATCTCAACAGTAGCTCTGCTTGTAAAATAAAAATCAATGAAAATAAAAAAATCGGAGGAAAGAATTATGATGAAACTAGAAAGATGTGAAAACGGACACGTATATAATGCAGCTAGATATAAGGAATGTCCATATTGCAATAATACTGACAGACTTGAAGATATAGCTGTAAGAGAAGAAATACCAATGGATCAGGTAGATGTTGAAGATGATAAAACAGTTGCCTACTGGGCAAATGAACTGGCTGTTGACCCAGTTGTAGGGTGGCTGGTATGTTTCAACGGATATGAGAAAGGGAAGGATTTTAAACTTAAATCAGAGAAAAACTTTATAGGAAGAGCTCCTGAAATGGATATATGTCTTGAAGGAGATAACAATATCTCAAGAAAAAATCATGCAATTATAGCTTACAATCCTAAAAATAGAGAATTTGTAATAACTCCCGGAGATGGAAACGGGATTGTCTATGTACAGGGAGAGGCAGTATATGCTCCAATGAAACTTTCTTCATTTGATGTAATAGAAATGGGAACTTCAAAATTTGTATTTGTTGCATTATGTGGAGAAGAATTTGATTGGAAAATCGATAAAGAGTAGGGGAAAAATATGAATAATATTTTAAGAGATGCAAAAAGGGTAAAAACCAATATAAACAGAGCTAAATCTCTTGTTCCGACAGGAAAATCAAATGATGCTGAGGAAAAAAATCCTGAAGCTGTAGTCAGTGGAAGAAAAGCAGAAAGCAAGTTTATAACTTCTTTTGTTTCAAGGATTGGGAAACAGCCGGTAAACTGTGATTACTTTGCATATTCTGAATTGAATGATTTTGGCTGCTGGATAGTGGCAGATGGATTTGATGAAGAAAGAGGAGGAGAAGAGGCAGCAAAAATAGTTTCTGAAAGCATAATAGCTCAGTTTCTGGAAAAACCCAAATTTTCAAGAAGATATCTGAAAAAACTTATTTTAAAAGCTCATAGAAAATTGGAGGAGATAAGAGAAAGAAGCAGGGAAAAAAGAGCTATGAGTGCTTCAATAGTAATATTTCTTACGGACTATACATCTATGATATATGGAGCAGTGGGAAATGCCAGACTGTACCTCATCAGAGATGATGTTGTGAGAGAAAAAACAAGAGATGATTCAATAGCACACTTAGTTTATGAAGCCAACCAACTGGACTATAAAGAGATAAGATTTCACGGGCAGAGGAATAAACTGACGCAGAATATGGGTGAGTCTGATGGAATAAGTCCAGAAATATCAAAGAAAATTCAGCTGTATGATGGAGATAGAATACTTCTCATGTCACATGGAGCATGGGAGAATCTTGATGAATCTGAAATAGAGGTTGAACTTTCAAAAACCGACAGTGTAGGAAAATGGATAGGTTCTCTTGAGGAGAGAATCAAGGAAAACAGCAGCACTAATGTGCCTAACTATACACTGGCTGGAATATTCATCAATGAAGTATCACCATCTGGAAAGAAAAAATTTAAATTCAACTATGTAAAATATCTTGTAATACTGTTCATTATCTTAATAATAGGATTCCTGCTGTACAGAGGTTACAGTTTGAAAAGAACAAGAGATATAACATATGAGAAAGCATATACTTATGAAGAAGAAGGACTGAAAGCAGTGGCTGAAGGAGATTTTGAAAAAGCGTTAAATTCTTTTGAGTTGAGCAAAAATGAATATAATGCCCTTGAAATAAGTCCGAAAGAAGCAAATATTGTATATAGAACTATCTTTTCTCCTAAGATAACTAATATAAATCTTGGAAAACAGATACTTCTTGTAGATAAAAAGATAGAGCAGATAGGGCTGCTGCAAAGCATACTTGAGGATCTGAACGAGGGAGATAAGCTATACAACAGTAATAATTTCCTAGAGGCAGAAGAAAAATATAAAGAGGGAAAAGCTAAAATACCTCAGCTGAAAGACTTGAAATACAATAAAATAGATGAGATATCTAAAAAATTAGATGACTCTATAGTAGCAAGCAAGGCTCTTGCTGTAGGGTATGATATGAAGACGGAAGCTGATATGATGGTGCAGGATAATGATGTAGAAGGAGCTATAAGAAATTATCTTGAAGCTAAAATAATATTTTTGAAGTACAACAAAATAGATCTTTTGGCAGAGGTGACAGAAAAAGCTGAACGTCTGGCAAAAGTAAGAAATAGAAAATATGATACAGCTCTTATGTATGAGAAAAGAGCTTATGAAATGGAAACAAAAGATATAAACGGAGCTATAGTGTATCTGGAAATGGCTAAGGGAATATATGGAGAATTGAGAGATGAAGCAAGAAGAACAGAGGTTACTGAAAAAATATTGAGATTAGATGAACTTAGAAAAACTTTATCACAGGAGAGCAAAGCATACTTGAATGAAGCAAAAGCTTATGCTGACAGTGGAGAGTATGAAAGAGCTTTAGCTATAATCAAGAAATCACAGGATATCTCAGTGCAGCTGAAAGATAATCAGAAAATGGCTGACGCTATGCAGTCAGAAGCTGATCTTTTCTTCAAAAATGAAAAATATCAACTGGCATATGAAAAGTATCAGGAAGCTTACGGAGTAGCTGCTGACACAAATAATGCAGTACAGCAGGAATATTTAAAGGGAAAAATAGATACTATGAAAAATATGCTTGAAACTAAAAAGTTAGAAACTACAGGGGACACGCTTTTCAGCAATAAAAAATATAAAGAGTCCAGAAAAATCTATAAAGAGGCTATAGAAAAATATAAACAGCTGGAAGGCAATAAATATTTTGAAAAAGAAAACTATGACAAACTTATGGAAGAAGTTATGAAAAAGGAGAAGGCAGCTTGGAAAGAAAGCAACTGGATTCCATTCTTCTAAGAAATGGAGAACAATTTATTACTTATTTAATAACCGATGAAGTTGGTGAAAAAAGCATATTAAAATTAATAAATCCTGAATATTTAGAATATCAGGATAAATACCAGAAAATAAAAGAACAGTTTCAATTGGAAAAACAGGTTCTAAATCTTCTGAATATAGAGGAGATACCCAAATATATAGACAGTGGAGATAATTTTCTCCACTTGTCTTATATCAAAGGGCAAAATTTACAGAAATATGTTGAAAGTAAAAAAATCTCTGTAGAGGAGATAGAAAAAATAATATGCAGTGTATCTGAAACAGCAGGAAAACTGCATAAACTTGGTGTTGTGCATTGTGATATAAAGCCCAGCAATATAATATATGATGGGAAAAAAACATATATTATAGATTTCGGTTCAGTATCTTTTAGAGGAGAAGAGAGCATATATATTCAGGGAAGTAAAGGTTTTTCATCCCCTGAAATATATATACATGGAGCAAAAAGAACTGTTCAGGACGATATTTACAGTATAACTGCATTATACTGCTGGCTTTTAAACAGTCAGAACTACAATAGCTATATAGAGGAAAATAATGAGATATTTAAAATCGGACTGGCTGATAAAAAAGAAGATAGATTTAAAAGCACAAAGGAATTGACAGGTGCTATCAAAACAATCAGGAGAGAATGATGAAACAGTACTATATCTATGATGAATTAAAAAGAAAGACATACTATGATTTGCATAAAATATGTGTAGATGAAAAACTTATAGAAGGTTTCAGGGAAAATCTAAACAGAAGTGAGCTTATAAACATAATATTGAAGTACAGGAGCAGGGAAAAAGTATATGGAATAGACTCATATAAGGAAAATGGAATTGAAAGACTTCAGGAACTTTTTGATACAAGGTTGGGATTTAAACTCAATGACTCAAACAGTATTAAAATACCTCACAAAGTTGTAATATACAAAGATATGCCCCTCAGTGATGAAGATGACTATAAAATCACTATTCCAGAGCATATTTCAGATAATAATATTTTTTTGATGAATGGAAACAGTTACCTGTGTGGAATTTTTCAGCTTTCTAGAAATAAGAGTGAAAGAAACTCTTTCTTTATAAGAAGCGATGAAAAACTATTAAGATTGGAAAACTTAAAGAATCAAAACTACTCTTTGATTTTTTTCAACAGAAGCGATGAGAAATTTTTATTCAATGCTTATTACAAGGAAAAAAACGAGGGCAGTATGCCTATGTCTTTAAATTACTATCAGATACCACTGGATAGTTTCCATTTTTTAGATTTGGAAATAACAGATACCCCTTTATGTATAGACTTTGGAACTGCCAATACAACAGCCGGAGTGTATCTGGATAAGTACTATATAAAAAATCTGCCCCAGCATAAAATACTCAGTGGACATATGTTTTTGGATAAAATTAACTATGTCAAATTTCCTAAAAATGAGGAAGAATATGCAAATGTCATACCAACAGTAGTTTATGTGAAAAATTGTTTTGATGAAAACAACATAAAATATGCTTTTGGATATGAAGTGGAGGAAAAATTAAAAAACAGCAACTATAATCTAAAGGGAAGTGTATTCTACGGAATTAAAAACTGGGTAAAGTCTATAGATGAAAAAGAGAGAATAGTTGATGAAAATGGTGATATCAGATATATAGAGAGAAAGAAAATCATCAAAGCATATATAGATTATGTTGTTGACAGAGCTGAATCTCTTTTTAAATGTAGGTTTAGAAATATTCATATAACTACCCCAGTAAAATTAAAGAGTGAATTTTTGAATATGTTTAAAGAAATTCTCCCTGACTACAAGATTATAGAAGAAAATGCTTTAGATGAAGGGGTTGCAGTTCTATATAATTCTATTGAAAGAATAATTGGAAAGGGAAAATTCGAGGACAATGAGGAATATAAGGCTCTCATAATAGACTGTGGTGGAGGAACTACCGATCTTGCTTCATGTGTATTCAAAATAAATTCTGAAGAAATAAACTATGATATTGACATAAAAACTACTTTTGAAAACAGTGAGGAAAGTTTTGGTGGAAACAACATTACTTACAGAATAATGCAGTATCTTAAAATACTGCTTTCTCAATACTATACAAATAAAAAAGATGGTGTAGGGATAAATGATCTTATTCCCAATATCAGTGAGCTTATATACAGAGATGTAGATGAAAAGGGAGTTAAAAAAATATATGAGATACTGGAAGAAGAATATGAGAAAGCTGAAAAAATCATACCTACAAAATTTGGAGAATTTGAAAACAAAGCAAGTGATGTGTATTCAAAGGTAAAAAATAATTTTTTCTTTATGTGGGAAATAGCAGAGCTTTTGAAAAGGGAGCTTTTTAAGAGAAGTACAATAATAAGAACAAAATTTGACAGTGTGAGATATGAAAACAGTGACTTAGCTTCTACCTATCTTCCAAGCTGGAATTTGAATGTATATGATGGAGGATATATCAGAAATATAACTATGTTTCCCAATATAATAATAAATAAAAGTGAGATAGTGAAGCTGATAAAGGGTGATATATATGAAATATTCAGAAGATTTCTGACATCATATTATGAAACTGGAATAATATTTGACTATTCACTGATTAAATTGAGTGGACAGACATGCAAGGTAAATCTTTTTAATGACATATTAAAAGAGTTTGTCCCAGGTAAGATGATAGACTTCAGAAGAAATATGGAGGAAGATGAGCAGCAATTGAAAATAAGCTGTCTGGACGGAGCAATCAGATATCTGAATTCAAGCAAGATAGGGAATATAAAGGTGTCTGTAAAAAATGATATACCAATAGTGCCATATTCACTTCATGGAACAAAATATACAGGAGAGGAAGTAGAGATATTGAGAACAGGGGAACAGGCTGGATCAAGTGCTGGGTATATAAAGAAAATATCTTCTACTGAAATATTGCCTTTACATCTGAAAAACAAAGAACAGGAAATAAAAAAATATTTTACATATATAAATAAGCCAGAAGACTACAAGGAAATAGATGAACTGGAAGTTCTTAAAATGCTTGACGGGCATTTTGGACAGGAGGAACTTGACAGCATACTCAATGGGGAAACTAAGTTTTTTGCCTATACCGACGCTAATTTCTGGGGATTCTATGTTACAGGGGTAAAAAGAGAGAATAATCAGACATATATAGGAAAAAGGAAATATTTTTCATTTGAGGAGGATATAACTACTATAAGTTTCTTTGATGGAAGACATTAATATTAGGGAGGAGATTTTATGAGAGCTTCAATAAAAATAGGTGAAAAAATTAAAAAAGAAAAAATACTGGGGCAGAATGGAATAACACAAACTTTGCTTGATACAACTGACATGATAGAAATATCAGAGAAAGAAATAATAAGTATAAGTTTAGATACTATGAAAGTTGGAAAAGATTTAAAAAATAATCTCATAGAAAAAGGAAATTCTGGTTTTAATGTTCCTATGTCTTTAGTAAAAGAAGAAATGGGATTTGCACTTACAGTAAAAGGAAGAATTATTCCTACTGCTGACAGCTCAAGTGTATTAGGAGTTTTTGGAAATAATGATAGTGTTTCAGGAACATTACCTGGAAATGCAGCAGAGTATCAGCAATATGGAGATAGTCTAAAAAATAAATGGGGATTTAAAGATTTATTTCAAGGAACAGGAATAACTACTGCCTTAAAAACCGGTGAAAATGTTTGGAAGAAAATAGATATGGGGAAAAGTGCAGAAAATTGTAATAAATTGAAAAAATGGGTATTGGCATATAAACAATCAACAGGGTTAAAAATAGATAAACTATTAGAACAAGAAGAGGAATTTAAAGACTATAGAGATGTAAAAATAGAAATTGTTCTTTCAGAAGTTCAAAGTCTTATATATAATATTCAAAATATGTATATAGATAATTACAGTGAAAGTTTTGATATAGAAAAAGGGGAAGGAATCTACTCATTTATATTAAAAGAAAAATATGATAGAGGACTAAATGAGGTACAGCTGATAGAAGAAAAAACAAATATTTTTGGAGATAAAGTAACAAATAATATAAATAGTATGATTAAGGGGATTTTCAATAGATAATTATCTTAAATACTGAATGAGATAGTAAGCATAAAATAAAAACACTTGAAAATAAAGTAGGTAGAGGTGGAAATCATGGAGCATATAAAGAAAATTATAGAGAATGAACTCAAAAATTTAGAAGTAGATGACAGAATCCTTTTCAGAAAAACATCTTTAAAAACTTTTGAGTATCTTGTAAATAATCTTGAGAAAAGAATGGAAGATTTTGAAGCAAAAATACTGGATTCAACAATTTCTCAGGAAGATAATATGAATATAGTGACTATGATAGTTCCCAAAGATGATTTTTATTTATATGAGGAAAGATTTTCACCAGTACTGCCATCAGATGAAATAGACAAAAAATTATTAGAAATTTTAGACACTGAGGAAAAAATATATAAAAAAATAGTTTTAAATGCAGATAGAGATAAATTTTTAGGATTAGAAGAAATAGAGATTAATGGAACAGCACATATAGAAGAAAAAGAATACAGCTTTACATTTAAGCTAGAAAAAGATAATGAATACATGGAAAAAGTAAAAGAAATATATGAAGTATTTGGGTTGAATGGAATGAAGTGGAAAACTTTAAATGTTCCATATTTTAATAAAATATTTAAACTGAAAATAAAAGATTATGATAGAGAAATATTAGAAGTACTAAAAAAAGTTGATAAAAATATAGAAATAGTAATAGAGAAAAATGAATTGGAAAGATACTGGATGGAAGATTATATTCTAGTGTGGAATATATTAAGAATGAGTATGATGGGAAATGGAGAAATACAGCCAACTAAAGATAGAATTCACTATGAACATACTTTGTTTTTTAACGATATTAGAAACATATATTTATGTCCAGATAAAGATATATACATATATTATATTCAAAGAATTGGTACTGGATTTAGAATAGTAACAGATGAAAATAGAGAAATGAAGTGGGAATTTATAAAAATTAGTGATGTTGATGAAAAAGTGTGTGAAAAAAAATTAGGATTACCTGTATTTTCAAATAGAATGAACCTTTCATTTATAAATAAAATTAAAATGGAAAATGATATAAGACTTCGTAATTTAGGAGAGATAAAAAGAATAGTAAATAGTTTTACTGATGTAACTAGTAGAATAGAGCTCATAAATGTAGAGGTAACAGATCATGAAAAGAAGTATGTGGCAACAATTGATTTAAATCCTTTTATGATAGATGAATTTAAATTGAAAGGAGAAAATTCAAATATCTATCTTTATTTCAGAGAATTAAAAAGAGATGTTTATATAAAAGAAATTATGGATTTTATAATTTCAGAATTACAAATATACTTCCCAGAATATAGATGCAGAGGGGTATTGATATGATAAAAAAAGATGAATTTAATTATATATGGTATCCTCTTACAAGCTTTGTGGAAAAAAATAATGAAAATATAAACTTTGAAGTTGCAGAAGTAATATCTCCATATATAGAAGTGAATATGCCTAACTTAAACAATATACAAGGGGAGATAGAGAATAATGATATCAAGGTAGAAATCAATCCTTTTTTACGTTTTAATGAAATATTTCAAATAATAACATATCCAGATTTTGCAGAAATGGAAGTAGAATTAAAAAAATCATTAGTAAATATACTCTTCCATTTGCTAGGGGAAATAGATTTATACCTAGGACAGAACAAAAAAGATATCATAGTAAAAGAAATGAGAAAAGATATTGAAAGAGGTTGTTTTGGAGAAGACAGTAAAAAAAAGTTTCAGTTATTTAAAGATTATGAAAAGCATATCATTGTAGATATACTTTATGATATGTATTGTCATTTGGATATGATAACTGCATTTAAGAAAGCTATAAAAAAAATATTTAAAGATTCTATAATTTATGATAATTTGTCTTCTGACAGTAATCTGGTAATTTATTTGAACTATAAAGGAAATGAAACAAACATACAAAAAGTAGAATTTTTAAAGGAAATTTTCCTTCCTATAAGATTAGCACTGGATTTATTTTGGGAATATCATTTTGGTGTGATAGGAGTAGAAATAACAATGAAAATAGGAGAAATATCTGTTTTTTAAAAGTGAGGTAAAAGATGGAAGAAATAAAAAAAACTAATAATAGAAACTTTGAAGTAAGACATTTAAAAATAGCTTTAGATACTCAAGATAGAGTGATGAGCGATTATATAATTAAAGAGTTGGAAATAACTTTTAAAGAAAATATGCATATAGAGCTAAACATTGAATTAGCAGTAAAGAAACTTAAAGAATGGAAAGGGGAAATTAAAAGCTATCCATTAGATATATATATATATCTAATTTTTAATGGAATGATTTTTTTTAATGGAATTATTCATGAAATTAGTTCTGGAACATTTCAATCAGATGGATACAAAGTAAAAATAAAGGCATATTCTAAAAGTGAAATCTTAGATAGAAAAAAATATTATAGAGTTTATCAGGATCAGACATTAACTTACTATGATATAATTATGGAAACTTTAAACAAAGAAGAATATAAAAAGCACAACATTCAATTAACTGGTTATGGTTTTTATGTATTAACCAATCCTTTTGTTAGAAAAAAAATAAATAATATATTGATTCAATATGATGAAACTGATTGGGAATTTTTGATAAGAATAACTTCTCATGTGGGAGGAGCAATATTAAATTCTAAAAATGGAAGTATTTTATTAGGTAATAAATATTCGGCAGATGCTACTGTTCAATTACAAGCAGTAGAAAAAATTCAAAGAGAGATAGAAAAACAGTTATTTTTAGAACCACAAGAAAGTATAAGCTATGTTATAACAACAAATGAATTTTTCTTTTCAGAGGAAATAATAATAGATAGAAATGCTATAAATTTAGGCATAGTTACAAGAGGGAAAATAGAATATAGAGATGGAAAATTTTCAGGAAGATATGAGCTTATGAGCATGAATCATACATACCAACGTTTATATAATCTCAAAATAAAAGGAGCTAGTATTGAGGCGAAAGTGGTAAAAATTCCTTATCCTAAAACTCTTCCTTCTAAAAATATAGCAGAATTAAGTGTTGATTTTTCTTTAGGAATGGAAAAAATTGTTTCATCAAAACTAAAAAACAAAGAAATATATTTTGCCAAACCAGATTTTAAAACTCAAAAAAAGAATGAAGATTATTATTTCCCATATTTTACACCATATTCTAAAACTAAAACAGGTTTCTTCTGCACTCCAGAACCAGATGATATAGTTGCTGTATATTTTCCTACAGAAAATGAAAATGATGGATATGTAGATTGGGCTATAAATAATAAGAATAGTATAAGATTTAGTAATCAATTTAAAAGAAATTTCTTTTCAAAAAGAGGGGCAGACTTTTTAGAGGATAAAAATGGAACTGTATTTTTTTATGATGAAGGAGTCAATTATTTTGGATTTGATTTAGATAATGATAATTTTAAAGTAGAAATTTATGAAAAAAATCATGAAATATTTCATAAAAAAACTACAAAAATAAGAAAATGGGAAAATGAATCAGGATACTTAGATATAAATATTGAAGGAAATATTCTAACAGAAATAGATGAAAAAGATGAATTAAAAGTAGTAAATCAATTTATTGACACTGAATTAGAACATGAAGAGATAGTAAATGATAAAAAAGAATATTTTATAAAAAATGAAAATAAAATAATTGAAGAAGATAAAAGTGTTTTTACAGAAAATTTTAAATTATCAACTGGAAAATATAATGTTGGTACTCTTCAAAAAGGTATAAAGAAGCCATAAAATCTAGGAGAGAATATGAATAAAAAGAGTAACTTAATCTTTATAATTTTAATTTTCTTTTTTAAGCACAGCTTGTGGAAGAAAAATAACTGAAAGTGAAGCAAGAACAAAACTTCATACTCATCTGTTTGAAAGATATGGAGAAGAATTTGAAATAGGGTATATGGAACGAAGGTCAGATGGAAAGCTAGAATGGTATGAGGCAGAAATATATCCAAGTAAATACATGGAAACAGTAAGGGAATATGGATAAATACTATAAAGAAAATGGAACAGTTGTCATAGGTAGAAATCTTCTAGGAGAAAAGATAGAAAGAGTTGGAGATAGATATGGAATAGTAAAAATAAATGAAAATATAGAAAATTTTTATAGAAATAAATTAGAAGAACTATTTGGGAAAAATATACTTTTTGTTTCAGATACATATTTTAATAGAGTGATGAAAGATTATAGTTTTGAAAATATATTGAAAGTTAGAGATGAAGAAGGAATTCCTTTAGTGATTATCTACATATTTGGAAGAGTAGAAAATGATGAATTTATAGTAAATAATGAAGATAAAGAAAAATTAGTTGAAATATAGAATAAGAATAATAAAGAATTTAGAAAACAAAGAGCAGAAATTATGAAAAAATACA
>OKRR01000482.1_pt1 | contig 45632 bp, 47 predicted proteins | sample 1601211 | NCBI WGS metagenome assembly OKRR01 (sample SAMEA3541525, study PRJEB24748) | human gut metagenome | biome: human gut; feature: human-associated habitat; material: faeces | place: China | collected 2012
GACCCCGACGACACCTACGACCCCGACGACACCCACGACCCCGACGACACCTACGATTCCAACGACACCCACGATTCCAACGGTCCCGACGACCCCGAAAAAGGACAGCAGCAGTTCCGGAAGCAGCGATGATACCACCAGCTATACGCTGAACTTCCATGCGAACGGTGGCGGCGGCATAAGTGCAATTGGGGGAACCTACGGTAAGACGGTCAGCCTTTCCGATTATATTCCGACCCGTGAGGGCTATGATTTTACCGGCTGGTATTCCGACCAGGCATTGACACAGAGGATCACGGAACTCAGGACGATCGGAAACAGGACGGTTTACGCCGGCTGGATAAAGAGCGATCCAGACGCAGGGACGAATCCATTTACAGATGTGTATGCGAACGATTGGTTTTATAAGGTTGTGATGTTTGTCTATGAGAAGGGATTGATGTCCGGAATCAGCGCAACGACCTTTGCACCGAACACCAATATCACCCGTGCCCAGATCGCGGTGATCTTCTACCGTATGGCGGGCAGCCCTGCCGTTGAGGGAAAGAACCACTTTACGGATGTTGAGTATGGTCCCGGCACCGTAGGGCTTTACGATGCGGTAACCTGGGCACAGCAAAACGGTATTATGGGAGACTTTGACGGCAAGAAATTTGGGCCGGATGATCCTGTTACGCGTGAACAGCTTGCATCGATCTTTTATCGCTATGCACAGGTCAGGGGCTATGATACCATACAGAGTGGCATGGCAGCCGATAGCGATCTTCTTGATCTGAAGGGCACGGTTACCCGCGCTGAGACTGCGGAGATGCTCCATCAATTTGTAGAAAAACAGGGACTGAAACCTGTTGCTGCATCGACAGGTGCGACAGAATGGGTGAAACCGGCGAGCTGAGACGATACATCGGGCTGACTATCCGGTAAAAGGTGGAACCTGAGCACAGGCGGCTGATGACCTGTGTGTCCGGGTCAAAAAATGAATAAAAGACCTTTTGACATCGTTGATTATTTTGTGTCAAAAGGTCTTTTTACTATTTATAAAATCTATGTAGTTCATGCTGGACGTCAGTTGTAGAAAGCATATTTCTGGGCAGGATGGAATTTCTGCAAACAGTCCTAAAAAGAGATGAAAGAGCAGGGATTTATTTTATCTGCGTGAAGACAGAATATCCACGCCCCACACAAGCAGAATCAGTCCCAAAAGGATCGCTCCAGCCTTATTCCAGTCGTACTGGTTCATCGCGAAGATAAGCGGTGCGCCGATCCCGCCTGCCCCCACGAGTCCGAGAACGGACGCCTCACGGATATTGACGTCAAAGCGGTAGAGGACGGCGGAGCAGAATGCCGGGGCGATCTGCGGGAGAACGCTGTGGCAGATGGCTGGAACCGGGTGGACACCCATGGCGAGGAGCGCCCGGTACGGGCCGGGATCGATGGCCTCCAGACATTCGGTGAAGCGCTTTGTGAGAAGTCCGATGCTGCAGACGGCTAACGTCAGGACACCTGTGAAGGCGCCGGGACCGGAGACCCGGATAAAGATCAGTCCGTAGATCAGGAACGGGATCGACCGGATCGCCATGATGATCAGGTTAAAGAAAAAAGCAGCCGGCGCCGGGACAAAGCGTCGTGTGTTGAGAAAGGCAAGAGGTGCGGAAAGGAAAGCACCGATGGATGTTCCGACGATAGCGATGCAGATGGTCTCAAGGAGAAGGTAGCCGAGCCCGTCTTTCTCTGTGGAGAAAAAGAAGGTCCAGTCCGGATGCGTGAGTCCGGCTGCCATACTTTTTAAGGCAGCGGCACTTGTTCTTGAAAAATCCGGCGGAGTCTGTGTCGCTAGGCAGAAGAGGAAGAGCACTGCAAAACCGAAAAGGATCATCCGTCCAGAGATACGGGTCTTTTTGGACAAGTCCTTTCTGCCTGAAAAAAGTTCTGCGATCTGTCCGCTGTGGATCACAGCTGTAAAATACCGGTTCGCGGATTCGATGACACAGACGGTGAGAAAGAGCAGCAGCAGGATCGTTCCGACCTTGTGGAATTCCCGCCAGGAGATCTTTTCGTTTAGGATCAGGCCGATCCCGCCTGCCCCTACGTATCCGAGGATAGAGCTGTGCCGCACATTCGTTTCAAAGAGGTACAGGGCGTTTGTCAGAAACGCGGGCAAAATCTCCGGCAGGACGGCATGGATAAATGCCGGGAAACGGGCGCAGCCCGTAGAGATAAGGGCCTGATAGGGGGCTGTGTCCGCATGTTCCGCATCCTCGTAGGTGAGCTTCGTCATGATCGCGAAGGTGTAGAGCGTGATGGCGAAGGTTCCCGCAAAGGTTCCGAGTCCGAAGAGAAAGGTCGCGGCGAGCGCCAGGATCAGCGCCGGAAAAGACCGGAGTATCTGGATCAGGAGACGCAGCAAACGCCTTGCCCAGGACGGAAAATGCAGGGACACGGCGCCAAAAGGGGAAACGATCAGCGCCAGAGCGGATCCTGTTACGGTACCAGTAACGGACATCTGAATCGTGTAAAAGAGCGGCAGCAGGATCTTTGGAAAATAAGAGAGATCCGGCCGCATCATGTCGGCCGCCAGATCTGAAAGATGGGAGCTCCTTGAAACAAAAAGAGCCGGATCACATCCGGTGAAGGACGCGGCGGCGTAAAAGCAGAGAAGGAAGAGGATCCAGCCGGCAGGTTTTATATAATTTTTTCGATTTCTGTACATGGATTGCTTCCTCCTCTGAAATGCTTCTCTGCAAGGATCCGTTGGGATGGATAAATGCATAAATAGCAGAGTCCTATTATTCATAACCTAAGACAGGTGGGAGTCTTCGAGACTGAGATAAATGTTTCTCAAGATTTCCTCATTCATTTCCGATGGCGTTCCATCAAAAACCACATTTCCGTCCTTCAGCCCAATGATCCGGTCGGAAAACTCCTGAGAAAATTCAAGGTTATGGCTGTTCATAAGAATCGTGACGCCATCCTTTTCCTGAATCTCCTTTAAAAGTGTCAGGATCTGCCGCCCGGTGACCGGATCCAAGGAGGCGGCGGGCTCATCAGCCAGCAGGATTTTTGGATGACGCATGAGGGCTCTCGCGATGGCGGCGCGCTGTTTCTGACCACCGGAGAGATTTTTTACCGGTTCTTCTGATTTTTCCAAGAGTCCCACGCGGTCAAGAAATTTCAGTGCTTCTGCCCGGCGCTTTTTTCCGTAGATTCCGAACACAGCGGGGAAAAATCCCATATCCGGCAGACAGGCAGTGAGCACATTTGCAAGGCAGGTGGAATTTTCCACGAGACAGAAATCCTGATAGATGGTGCCGATGGATCTCTTTACATTCTTCCTGGCGGTTCCGGACATGGACGATATGTCGCTGCCATCAAAAAGGACAGCCCCGTCCCCCGGCGTCTCCATGCCGTTTAAGATCCGGAACAGGGTGGTTTTTCCAGCTCCGGACGGACCGATCACGGAGACGAACTCGCCCTGAGGGATGGTAAAGGTTACATGGTCCAGGGCGCGTGTCCCGTTTTTAAATTGTTTTCCAATGTTCTGAAGAACGATTTCCATGAAGATACCTGCCTTACAAATAATGAATCAGTAAAAAATTGGAACCTGTTTAGTTCATAGACTTTAACATTTCCTGTGCGGCGCGTTCCCCGTCATAGTTCGCGTCATCGCCCCACTCGTAGCCGACCTGACTGAAGACTTTGATGATGTCTTTGCCTTCATCGGTTCCTGCGATCTCGATGAAGGAATCACCGAGAGCCTGACGGAAGTCAGCGTCCTGCATAAGGTCGGAAGTTTTGCTGTATGCGATCATATCGTTGTAGATTCCCTCTGTGACGCCGATAATGCCTGTCTGCTTTACCATATCATCAGTGCCGCCGAATTTCTCTTTCCAGTCCGGCGCATATTTTGTGCGGATATGGCCATAGGAGACCATGAGGTCTGCCTGTCCGGAGGCGAGGCGGGCAAGGGAGGTGGTGTAGGAATCGGACTGGACCGCATTTGCGAGGTCAGCGATGGTCTTTCCGTAGCGCTCGTTTAACCATAAGGACGGATAAATGTAGCCGGACGCGGAGGTCGGTCCCATGACTGCCCAGGTGGCGCTGTTTAAGTCATCCCAGGTAAGTTCCTCGCCGTTGTTGACTTTTGCTAAGAGCTCCTGACCTTTTTCACTCGGTCCCGCGAGAACGATGGAGCGGTAATATGTGCTCATTTTGTCTGTGTTTTCCTCGATGGTGCCGTCGTTCCATTCCTTCGGATCTTCGGAATCCTTATTGATGGCGTAACGGAGAGCCGTCAGGAGAACGTCGCAGTCATCGGAGAACAGGACATAGTTTCCTCCGGAGATAAATCCGATATCAGCGCTTCCTGCGCTCAGTGCCTCACCGACAGCGGTGTAGCTTGTTCCGACGGTCATGTCGATGTCTTTGACATCGTAGCCTTTTTCAAGCAGTGTCTCTTTTAAAAGGTTTTCTAACGGCTCTGTTGCTGTCGTGATCGTATCTGCGTCCGCGTATGGGGAGAAGGCGATCTTTAAGGAATCGATGGATTTTGTCTCTGCGGAAGCGGCTGCTTCAGAAGTGCTTTCCGCAGAAGCGGCAGCTGTGGTCTCCCCTGTGGAAGCAGCCGGTGCGTCCGTTTTGGAAGAACATCCTGAAGTGAGTCCGAGGCAGAGCGCCAGGGAGAGAGCGGGTACAACAAATTTTCTCATGATAATACCTCCATAGCCCGTCAGGGCAGAATATATTTTCTGCTGAAAGAATGGGACACCGGGAAATACGGTGAAATAGTTTCAATATCCGCCAATGGTCAGGACACTGTGAGAGCGTGATCGTTCCGAATAAGAAATAGAACGCGTTCAGTTGCCATGAATCCGGAAGAAACAGGCGGATAAAGAAAAAGGCATACTTTCTGCAGCATGCCGTAAAAATGACTTTCAGGCAGAATGCTGACAAGCCGCGGACATGGATCCGCGGCAAGGGACGGTCGATCCTTTCTGGGATCCTCTCAGCCCGGAACACGGACTCCCTCGCAATCTGGTCTTCGTCATCAAGTAATTGAATTGACCGCAGCACCAGGGCGCTCCCCCTCATGCTGCATTCCGTTAACCGTTATGGATTGTAGCACAGGAGAGGGAAAAAGGCAAGAGAGGAAATTTCTGGAAGGTCCGCCGGAAAAAAGATGGACGGGGAACACAAGGCTGTAAGCAGGCTGCACGGACACATGAAAAATATCGATGGATCCATGCGAAATTCGCAGTCTTAAAATCATGTACGAAACCGGGTGCAAACTTGACTTTTCCGTGCGGAAAGTATATAGTAAATCTTGTCAGAAAAAAGAAAATAAACAGACCGGGGAGCCTGACGGATCAGGCTGAGAGTTGGCTGCATCGCCAAGACCCGTATACCTGATTTGGATCATGCCAACGTAGGAAGCTGCTGAAGAGAAAGAGTAGAAGTGGAGATACCTGCGGGTGTCTCCTTTTTTTACGCGAACAACGAGCCAAAGTCCGCGCTTGCGCGAGACCTTGGCGACTGTCGCGATAACAAGGGGAAACTCGCGAAGCGTGTTTTCACTTGTTATAACAGGAATTCCGAGGAATTCCCTGTTACAAAAAAGGCACTAACGTGCCAATGCTGCGCACTCGTGCGAAGATGCAGATCGTCGCAAGTGACCGCGCGGGGCGCATCCTTTTTATGATATGCATTCGAAAGAATCTGCTGATGACAGGTCGGCAGGTAAATTGAAAGGCAGAATGGCTTGAAAAATACGTCTGGTGCGTATTTCGATTTTTTAGGAGGTAAGATATGAACTGCAGACCGGAAGATATGCTGCTTTACGCGGTGACAGACCGCGCGTGGTTAAACGGAGCAACCCTGGAGAGCCAGGTGGAACAGGCATTAAAAGGCGGAGCGACCTTTGTACAGCTGAGAGAAAAAGAGCTGGACGAGGAGACTTTCCTCGAAGAGGCAAAAAAGATCAAAAAGCTCTGCGGGAAGTATCATGTCCCGTTTGTGATCAATGACAACGTGGACATTGCCCTGGCGGTGGATGCAGACGGCGTCCATGTGGGACAGAGCGATATGGAAGCAGGAAAAGTGAGAGAAAAGCTGGGGCCGGATAAGATCATCGGCGTTTCCTGCAAGACGGTGGAGCAGGCGCTTCTCGCAAAAAAGCATGGGGCAGATTACCTCGGTGTCGGCGCCATGTATCCGACCGGGACAAAGAAGGACGCGACGGCAGTGACACCGGCGGCACTTTCAGAGATCTGCCATGCGGTGGATATTCCGGTAGTTGCGATCGGCGGGATCAATAAGGACCGCCTCGAGCCGTTAAAGGGAACCGGAGTGGACGGCGTCGCAGTCGTGAGCGCGATCTTTGCGGCAGAGGATATCGAGAAGGCAGCGAAAGAATTGAAGGAAGCTGTGAGGGAGATTCTGTAGGGGGAAAACCGCTGCTTTTCGCGGGTAGGAATTTTCAGAACTGAAAATTCCGTATGATGCCGTTGTGGTCGCGGATCTTGCCGATTCGGAATGTGAAGTATCGGCAAAATCCTGTTCTGTATCACGACAGGAATGACCGGAAAGGAATATGGCGTCCGTGACGTCTGCCTTGTACTGGGCAGAAAAAATGAGCCAAAAATTCAGGGAACAGAAGAAAAGGTTGATCAGAATATTTTCGGAGATAAAACCGGAAAAGAGGCAACACGACCTCTGTTCAGACCTGATTTTGGAATAGATCAAACGGGATCCATGGAAAGATTTTACACGGGATCCGGCGGAACCGATGTGTTCCGCGGCGGCACATTGGGGGCACCACCTTGCGTCGCCTAAGAAAAAGTTAATGGCAGAGGTCCGGCTCTTGAAACAGCAGAACCGCTGCAGAGATGAATGCCTGAAAGGAGTTATTTATGAAGACAGCATTAACGATCGCTGGAAGTGATTCCAGCGGAGGCGCCGGCATCCAGGCCGACTTAAAGACGATGATCGCAAACGGAGTTTATGGAATGAGCGCGATCACAGCACTGACGGCCCAGAACACGACCGGCGTCCAGGGAATTTTTGAGGTAACACCGGAATTCCTGGAACAGGAGATCGACAGCGTATTTACGGACATCCGTCCGGACGCGGTGAAGATCGGCATGGTTTCTTCCGCGGGACTTATCAGGTCCATCGCAAAGAAGCTTCATGAGTACAAAGCAGAAAATATCGTTGTGGACCCGGTCATGGTGGCGACAAGCGGATCAAAGCTGATCAGCGACGATGCCATCGGCACATTAAAAGAGTATCTGTTTCCGTTAGCGGCGGTCCTGACCCCGAATATCCCGGAGACAGAAGTTTTATCAGGAATGGAAGTAAAGTCCGCCGAGGACATGATCGCGGCGGCAAAACTGATCAGTGAGACATATCACTGTGCGGTTCTCTGCAAAGGCGGTCATCAGTTAAATGATGCCAACGATCTCTTATACCGGGACGGCGGTTACCGCTGGTTCAACGGAAAGCGGATCGACAACCCGAACACCCACGGGACCGGCTGCACCTTATCGAGTGCCATCGCCTCCAACCTTGCAAAAGGCTATGACCTCGACACCGCAGTGGAGCGCGCGAAAGCGTACATTTCCGGTGCGCTTGCAGCCATGCTGGACCTTGGACACGGATCCGGCCCGATGGATCACGGATTTGATTTTCGCGGAAAAGGATTTGCGGAGGAACACGTATGACGATGACAGAACGCCTTCTTGAGGCGACAAAAGAGATCTGGGCAGGCTACAATGAAAAGCCATTCGTAAAAGGGATCGCGGACGGCAGCCTGGACCATGAGAAATTCAAATTTTACATGATACAGGATTATCTGTATCTGCTTGATTATACAAAGGTATTTTCCATCGGCGCCGCGAAGGCAAAGGATCTCGATGCCATGCGCCTGTTTGCGGGTTATACCCATTCGATCCTGGACGGGGAGATGGATATCCACCGCGCGTACATGGAACGCCTGGGGATCACGAAGGAAGAGGCGGAGCGGACGGCGGTCGCCCTGGATAATTTATCCTACACCTCCTACATGCTCCGTGTGGCTTACGAGGAAGGCGAGGCGGAGGTTACCGCGGCGATCCTCTCCTGTGCACTGAGCTATGAGTTTATCGCAAAGAAGATCATGGAACAGTACCCGGATGCGGACAAACATGAGTTCTACGGCGAGTGGGTCAACGGTTATGCGTCCGATTCCTACCATGAGGATAACGAGGTGCTGACAGAGCTGATGAACCGCCTGTCGGAGGACTATTCCGAGAAGAGAAAAGAGCATCTTGTGGAGGTCTTTACAGCCTGCTCCCGCTATGAGGCGGCATTCTGGGATATGGCATGGGAAATGAGGCAGTAGGATGCTGAAATTTGACAATGTAAGCTTTCAATATGATGTGGAAGATTTCTCCATCATTGACCACCTTTCCTTCGATGTACAGGATGGGGAATTCGTGTCCGTCATCGGCGCTTCCGGCTGTGGTAAGAGTACGATCTTCCGGCTTGTGAACAAGCTTCTTCTGCCGGCTTCCGGCGAGATCCTGGTGGACGGAGAGTCCATTGAGAGGAAGAGAAACTACTGTGGATACATGCCGCAGCAGGATCTTTTATTTCCATGGCGGACCGTGAGGGAGAATCTCCTGCTGCCGATGGAGATCCGGGGCGGATATTCGAAAATGGAGATGAGAGAGAAAGCGGACGCGGCGCTCGAATCTGTTGGTCTTAAGGACTGGGGTGACAAGATGCCGAAGGAGCTTTCCGGCGGCATGCGCCAGAGAGCGGCGTTTGCGAGAACGGTGCTCACGGGTTCCGACCTTCTGCTTCTCGATGAGCCATTTTCAGCCCTCGATTACCTGACGAGGATCTCCATGCGGGAATGGCTTTTAGAGCAGTGGGAGAGGGAGAAAAAGACAGTCCTTTTTATCACGCACGATGTGGAGGAAGCGGTCTTTTTGTCCAGCCGGATCCTGGTTGTAGAGGAATCACCGATCACCCATCTGCGGGCCATTGATGTTCCGGCAGAATATCCGAGATCCAGGGACGAGCTTCGGAAACCGGAGATACTGTCCCTGAAGGAGGAGCTGATCGGTATGCTGAGGAAGGAGACGTCATGAGTAAGAAGATGAAGAAGGATCATGCGCGGGTTCCTTCCGGGGCTTCGCACGGACAGACCCATAATTTTCTGAGTACGAATCTTCCGGCGGCGATTCTGGTGGCAGCTCTGCTGATCTTCTGGCAGGCGGCGGCTATGGGGATCGACGCGGCGTATATCCTGCCGTCACCGACTCAGGTGGTGGTACGGCTCTGGGAGCTTAGAGGTCCGTTATTTAAGGCACACCTTCCGGCAACGATGTCGGTGGTGTGGATCGGACTTCTGATCTCCATTATTCTTGGCCTTGGTCTGGCCGTTCTGATGGATGCCAGCGAGACAGCGGAAAAGGCACTTTATCCGCTTATCATCGCGTCCCAGACGATCCCGACGACAGCTCTGGCGCCGCTTTTTGTGCTCTGGTTCGGATATACGATCTGGAGCAAGGTGCTTGTGACGGTGCTGATCACGTTTTTCCCGATCACGATCACAGTATTCGACGGATTTAAGTCGGTGAAGACGGAGATGGAAGCGCTCTTGTTTACCTTTGGCGCGGATAAACGTCAGATTTTTATGAAGTTAAAGGTTCCGGCTGTTCTGCCCTGCTTTTTCTCAGCGATCAAGATGGCAGTCCCGTTATCGATCATCGGAGCGGCCATCGGTGAATGGCTGGGAGCTCAAAGCGGACTTGGATACTTCAGCAGGAGGATGATGACACAGCTTGATGGAGCCGGAGTGTTCGCACCGATCTTATTGTTATCGGTGGCAGCGATGGCGGCTGTCTGGGTGGTCACACTGCTTGAAAAACGGATCATTCACTGGAGAAATGAGTAGAAAACACAACATGAAATTCTGGATGACCAGTGAAAGAGCAGGACAAATTATTTTGATAACGAAAGGAAATGACATGAAAAAAGGAATGAGAATCGCTGCAGCGGTGATGGCTGCGGCTTTCAGTATGACAGTACTTGCAGGTTGCGGTAAGAGTGAGACAAAGACAGCGGAGACGACGGCAGCGGCAGCCGCTTCAGCGGAAAACAGCAGCGCGGCAGAGACAGCAGCTGCTTCTGATGAGAAAAAGGATCTCCGTGAGGTCAATGTGGTATTGGACTGGTATCCGAATGCGATCCACACCTTTATCTACACCGCCATCGAGCGCGGATATTATGCGGAAGAAGGACTTGATGTGAAGGTCCGCTTCCCGGCGAACGCAAATGATGCGCTGGCACTTGTCGCTGCCGGCAAGGCGGAGATCGGAATGTATTATCAGCAGGATGTGATCCAGGCGGTTGCAAATCAGGGAACGAAGATCAAGTCCATCGGCGCAATCGTGCAGTCTCCGTTGAGCATTGTACTTTCTTTAAAGGATAAGAATATTACAAGCCCGTCCGATCTTGTCGGAAAGACAGTTGGATACGGCGGAACAGCTCTCAGTGAGTCCATTGTAAAGACCATGATGGAGTATGTGGGCGCGGACGCGTCAGATGTAAATCTGATCGACGTTGGATTTGACCTGATGAGCTCCATGACTACCGGCAACGTGGATGCCACCATCGGCTGTCTTGTGAACCATGAGGTTCCGCAGCTGGAGGAAGAGGGCTTTGACGTCAATTATTTCATGGCAAACGGATATGGCATTCCGAATTATTATGAGGAAGTGTTCCTCGCGAACAATGATCTGATCGAGAAGGAACCGGAGGTCTTAAAGGGTTTCCTTCGAGCTTCCGCAAAGGGCTTCGAGGATTTCAAGAATGATCCGGACGGCTGTCTCGCGATCCTCATGAATAACCAGAATGAGGAGAATTTCCCGCTGACACAGAGCGTTGAGGAGAAATCCTGTGAGACTCTGCTGCCGCTTATGGAGACGAAGGATGTTCCGTTCCTGACACAGACGGAGGAGTGCTGGCAGGAGAACATCGACTGGATGCTTGAGAGTGGACTGATCGATCAGAAGGTTGAGGTTTCTGATGTGATGGTGGACCTCGGGGAGTAGGTTCCTTGGGGAAATTTTATAGGAATTGAGAAATACCGGGATGGCGGGGAGACTGCTGTTCCGGTATTTTTGTTGGTTTGAGTCAGGAAAAGAGAGGTTGAGTCAACTTGGCGGAAGTACGCGCAGGTCAGTTTCCGGCTCCTGGTGCTGTCGATTTCCAGGCGGTTCCTCTATGCTTGCAGAAAAATGCTAAGGGCGGAGAAAATGGGACGCAACTCGCTTCGCTCAGACAAGCGCCCCATTTCCTCCAACGCATTTTCCTGCGAGCCAAGAGGAAGCCAGGCCTGTAAATCAGGCACCAGGTTCCGGAGGCTGACCTGCGCTGGGGATTGGAGGCGTAAGGATAGACCTGGAGAATGTATGATCTGGTTGTTACTGTGGGAAAGAACGCTTGTTCATATGAAAGATATGTATTATAATTGGGATTAGATAACGTTTTACGAGGAAGAAAGAGATATCTGGATGGAGGAAAACTGTACTGTTTCGGTTTTTGAAAATCAGGCATCCGCGTCCAGAGGCAGTCTTGTGCTGGATATTGACGAGATTGAATGGGAGGAAGGTTATGGCAGAACAGATGAAGAAGGAGCGGGCAAGGCGGCTGTTTTTGATCGCTTTCGTGTTATTTACGTTTGCGAACGGATTTGGCGGCAGTATTATCTCGAACTATTTTAAGGGCGTGTATCAGGTGGACTCAGTGCAGAGGGGGCTTTTGGAGATTCCGAGGGAGCTGCCGGGAGTTGTGGGAGTGTTTGTGATCACGGCGCTGTCGGGATGTGGAAATCTGACGTTGGCGATGATCAGTTTCTGCCTGTATGCGGTGGGAATGTTTGTCCTTGGTCTTTTATCTCCGGGATATCTCTTAATGCAGCTGTTTGTGTTTACCTATTCTCTCGGGGATCATATTGTCATGCCGGTCCGGGATGCGATCGCGATGGATCTCGCGGATGAGGGGAAGACGGGGACATTTCTCGGAAAATACCGGGGATATGCGACGATGGGGTCTATGGCGGCATCATTGCTTGTATTTATCGGATTCCGGTACGGGGCGTTCTGGTTCCGGGCGGACAGATCGATCGTTCCGTCGTTCTGCGTGTCACTTGTAGTCGTTGCGGCGGCGTTATTCTTCCTGTGGAGACTGAGAAGAGAGGTTCCGGCCCTTGATGTGCGGAAGCATGATGAGAAGAAAAAAGGACTGCCGCTTAAGAAGAAATACATTCCTTATTATATCGTTACGGGAGTTTATGGTTTTCAGAAACGGATGCGTCTGGTGTTTGCACCGTGGATCATTATCGAGCTCCTCGCGATGGGGGCAGATACGGTGGCGCTTCTTGGAATCGCGGCGCATTTTGGCAGCAGTATGATTGCGCCGCAGATCGGAAAATTTCTTGACCGGTATGGTGTGAAAAAGGGACTTGTTCTGGAGAGTGTGACGATCGGGGCGATCTTTCTGTATGCGGCCTGGGCAGTCCATGGGATCACGTCCGGTGTGTTTACAGGAAGAGTGGAGCAGATCTTTGCGTTCACGGCATATATTTTTATTATGATTGCGGATCATTTTAACGCGGTCCATGTGATGTTAATGAAAAAACTCAGTGACTCTCCGGCGGACGTGATGGAGAACCTGTCGTTTGGACTCAGTGTGGATCATGTGCTGGCCGTGACGGTCTCCGGGCTTTTAGGCGCTGTCTGGAAGTTTGTCGGTCCGGAGTGGGTGTTTGTACTGGGAGCTGCGGTCTGTCTGGTGCATTTCGGGGTGGCTGTATGGCTTGGAAAGAGAGCATGATAAAGAAGATGCAGCATGACTGGCGAATACGATAAATGAAGGAGGCACAGAATATGATCTTTATATCGCACTATGATTCACCGCTTGGAATGATCTATATGGCAGCAGATAAAGATGGATTAAAGGGAGTCTGGTTTGAGGGGCAGAAGTATTTTGCTTCCGGGTTAAAAGAGAACGAGACAGAGGAGAAGGAAACACCTGTTTTGAAGCAGACGAGAGAGTGGCTGGATCTTTATTTCGCAGGAAAAGATCCGAAGTTTCTTCCGTCGCTGGCACCGGAAGGATCAGAATTCCGGAAAGAGGTCTGGAAGATCCTGCTTACGATCCCGTACGGGAAGACGATGACTTACGGAGAAATCGGCAGAAAAGTTGCTGAGATGACAGGAAAAAAGCACATGTCAGCCCAGGCCGTCGGAGGCGCAGTCGGCCACAATCCGATCTCGATCTTGATCCCATGCCACCGGGTGGTCGGAACGAACGGGAGTCTCACGGGGTATGCGGGCGGAATTGAGAAGAAGATTGGGCTTTTGAAACTGGAACAGACGGACATGTCCGGGATGTTTGTGCCGAGGAAAGGAACAGCGCTGTAGTTGAGAAGTGCTGGATGTTCACGTGTATGGTTTCGTCTTCTGAGCTGTGAGCAAAATATACAGTTACTGTTTGCGCAAGGCGCGAACAGTAACATACGAAATGACGGGTGTAGTGTAGAAATGTGAAAATTTTGCATTACACCTGTTTTTTATGATATTATGGTAGCGGAAGAATTTAGATTTCGTTGAGGTGCGACATGAAGATACAGAAAAAATGGCTCTATATACTGCTGGCTGCAGCAGGTGTGTTCGGTGTGGTCACAATTCTCTTTTTTTCAGGTGAAAAATGGCTGCGTGATGGCTGGTATTATATCCCTGACAGGGCGATCGCCATTGCACTTGGGCTCTGTGTGTTCTGGCAGATCGTGCTGACAGCGGGGACATTTTTTTTGCTGGCGTGGAACAGAAAGAAATTCGACGGCTGGATGAGAAGGATTATCAGGATACCGGTGATCGTGGCGGCGGTTTTTCTGTTCCTGTTTTTTGCATGGAACTGGTTTCTTTACAGTCTTGGATTTGAGCAGAAAGTGGAACAGTATGATGAACACATTGCCCTGTATGTAACGAATACATTTGTGAGAACGAGATTTCGGTATCCGCATTATATGTATGAGGAAAACTGGCTGTTTATGAGGAGTCTGAGTGATGAAGAACAGCAGGAAGCTGTTTTAAAATACGGAGATCCGGATGATTATTACAGGGAATATCATTAACGGCAGATGCAGATATGCGCCGGAAGAAAAGCTGCAGTTGGAGAGTTATGTGATTCAGAAAGGAAAATAAACGATGCGATATTTAAAACCACATTTTTACGATAAATTTGTCTGTACGGCCGGAGACTGCCCGGATACCTGCTGCGCGGGATGGCAGATCATGATCGATGAGGATTCTCTTGAGAAGTATAAAAACGTGCAGGGGGAGTTTGGAAAACGCCTGCATGGGTCGGTCAACTGGGAAGAGGAGTGCTTCTGTCAGAATGAACGGCGGTGCGCGTTTTTAAATCATGAAAACCTGTGTGACCTCTATAAGGCGCTGGGACCGGACGCGCTCTGCGATACCTGCCGCCTTTATCCGAGACACACGGAGGAATTTGAGGGACTTAGGGAATTATCCCTGTCCCTTTCCTGCCCGGAGGCGGCGAAGATCATTCTTTCCTGCAAGGAGCCGGTCCGGTTTCTTGAGGAGGAGACGGACGAGGAGGATGATTTTGACGAGTTTGATTTTATGATGTTTTCGAGGCTGGAAGACACCAGAGATGTTCTTTTCTCTGTTTTACAGGATCGAAATCTGCCGCTGACACTGCGTATGGCAGCGTGCGAGCAGCTGGCGGAGAGATACCAGATCTGTATGGAGGAAGGAAGAGAGTTTGAGATCGATGATCTGCTTCAGGAATGCGAACGCCATCACAGGGAGGGAACCTTGCGGGAGTTTATATCGGAAAGTCTCTCAGAAAAAGGCGTGGATGCGGCATCTTTTCATCAGTGGGAGTGGCAGAAGGAAGAACTTCAGGTGCTTTATGGCCTGGAACGTCTGCGCCCGGAGTGGGATCAGGTGCTTGACGGGGCGGAAAGGTGGCTGTATCAGGGAAGCAAAGAGGAATATTTTAAGATCTGTAAGGAATTTCACCGGATGTATGGGGCGCTGAGCAGCCATAAAGAAGAGTGGGAAAATCTGGGCGAACAGCTTTTGATGTTCTTTGTCTATACATATTTCTGCGGAGCCGTCTATGACGATATGGTCTGTTCCAAGATGGAGTTGGCGCTGTTTTCTGTCCGCTGGATCCAGGAATTTTTGATCGTCCGGTGGCTGGAAAACGGGAAGAAGCTGTCCATGCAGGATGTGGAGGAACTCTCCTGGCGGTACGCGAGGGAGATCGAGCATTCCGATGATAACCTGAATGCGTTGGAGGACTGGCTGTTTGGGATGTATGCGCCGGAAGGATGCCTGCTGGAGGAAGAGAGGAAGCTTTTTGCAAAAGAGGACCGGGTGGGAGATTGAAAAGAAAGGCTTTTGTAGATGTAGCAAAGAATAACTTACAGACAATTAACTAAAATATAAATAATATATTACGAATTATAAAGATAAATGGAAGTATATTGAAAAAAACGTGAATTGCAATATAATTTAAATAAGAGAAGATCGACTGACAGCCTGTACCGAGAGAGGAGGACCTCTATGAAAAGACGTGAGAAAATTATGTTGGCACTGTTTGTGATTGATCTGTTCCTTTTACCGTTCTACAAGCAGATCCATGAGGATGTGGGACTTACTTTTTCTTTTAAGAAAATTGTATTTTGGTGGTTCTATTTTTTTCCTATCGCTTATTTTATGGGAGGATATTTCCTGAGTTATTTTATACTTGTAAAAAGTAAAATAATTCTTAATAAAAATGTACAGCAAATGTTGTTGGCCTTGATTGTTACTGTCACAGGAGTGTATGTACTTGCAACAGCAGCGATACTTGTACATCAATGGCATCCATTTTTACCAGATTCGCTTGTTTCAACAATTGTGTATGTTGTTTTAATAATATATGCTCGATATATTTTTGTATTTTCAGTTATAGGTTTCCTGACAGCCATATGTTTATTCAGTCACCTGGATAGGAGGCAGGATGAGCAAAAAGAAAATTAAAATAAGAGATAGCATTTTCCTGCTGGTGATCATATGTGCATTGATTTTCATAGGGAAAATAACGAAACTCAATGATCTGCGTGCAGAAAAAAGCGATATGTATTATCGATCGCCCATTCAAATGGCTGGAGTAAAAGAGCTATTATATCAACAAAAACACACCAATATGACATCGTTTTTTCAGGGGGAAATGTTACGGTGAACATACAAAAATATGTCATGGATGAATCGATGGATTCTGTGTTAGATCAATTTTATCGATCATTGAATGAGACGGAGGGAAAATATAATTAGCAGTGCATTGTTGAGATAATGCCCCTGGGAGAATAGGAGTTTTTATGACAAATAAATCAGTAAAAACATGGCGAGTTTTTCTCTTCGGACTGGGCTGTATTTTAGCAGGTATATATTTAAGAAGAGCTTTAACTTATTTTCGGGTAATTAGAGGAAATTTTTTATCGAATAGCATTGTCTTAGTTGCTGTGATTTGGTTTGTGGCGGGGATTGTTCGTTTATACCGTTTACATCGCCTATATCCTGAAACTAAAATAGCTGTCTATAAAGATAAATGGTGCATAATAGAAGCCGTTATTATCTTTATCCTGGCAGCAGGCTTAACATTAACAGGCTGCGGAGCACGCAATGTACAGGAGCCATCCGAAACACTTCAAAGTGGTGAAGATGAGAATATCACAGAATCCATAGAAAACACGGAGTATGATTCCATAGTGGATTTTTTTGCAAACAACAGCACGCCTGTCTTTGTGCTTGATCCTAATAAGGAAAGTAATTCAGGTAATGAATCATTCAGCGCTTTGGATAAAAAAGCTTCCGTGGCAAAGAGTTATTTAGCAGTAACATATGAATGCGAGATAGACAGTAATAAGCTCCAGGTAAAGCTGGCGACATGCAATTCAGACAACGAGAAGAACAGCTGAACGCTGTAATAGAAAGCAATCCGAACATATTCACTAAAAAAGATATTGGAGGGAATTCTGTATATTATTGTCCTGGATCAGAATATGACTGGTTTGACTGTTATGCAATACATATTCCGGCGGGTGATGGATCATTTCCTAAGTATCCTGTTTGCTTTTGAGCACAGACCTGGACGCTAATCTGAGAGTATAAGAAATTCTGAATATTGCATAACCAGAGAGTGGAAACACTTTGATGTACATACAACAAAAATGGGGGGACAAAATGAAAAAACATTGTATACTATGGACGGTAGTAATAACTCTTATTGTTTCCTGGTTTTTATTTTTTCCATGGAGTAAACAAGTATTTGAGGATGGCGGGACTATTGTCTATTCCAGTTTCACATACAAAATTTATATATGGAACTCAATAGGAGGAAAAAACACGACTGAGATATATTATTTCCCATTTAATTTTAAGTATAGAAGTGGGATATTAGATAAATGATCAAAAGTTAATGACAGCACTTTGATTATTGTTTATGAGTCTAACAACGCACATTTTAACTGTCGAAAGTCCAGAACACGGTTGATCATAGATGGATCTTGAACTGGAGCGGTTTTATCGATTATTGAATGAAACTTTGGTAAAGAGAGGATACATCGGCAAAATTTATGGAGGTGAGGGCTATGAGGAAAATAAAAGAGATCCTTTTTTCTGAGAATGGCATGAAGGCGGTTAATACTCTGTTCTTATTGGCGATGTTTTTTTATAGTAGCGGCCTGCTGTTTGTCGCTTATATTGTCTGGATCTGTTATCTTGTGTTTTGCATTAGAAATACGGAATCCAGAGGGAGCAAGGTGGTTTATTCGGTGTTTGTTGGACTTGCAGTGGTTATGATCGGAGTGAGTCTGTATGGTTTGATACAAGGATGATAGATCATCCGGATTTCCTTTTGAACTTCCTGCCCTTCATGATCTTGTTACAGACTTTTTCATAGGCTCACTTGTTCTGCGCACATATCATCTCCCACGCTTCCTCATCGATCTCCGCCTCATGGAACAGTTTTCGTCTATCTGCTTCGGTGATCCTGCGAATGACGCGACAGGGATTGCCGGCAGCGATCGACCAGTCAGGAATATCTTTTGTGACAACACTTCCGGAGCCGATCACAACGTTATTTCCGATGTGGACGCCTGGACACACGACGGTATTTCCGCCCAGCCAGACATTGTCCCCGATGGTAACTTCTTTCCCGTATTCGAACCCGGAATTGCGGGTATCCGGATGGATCGGATGTCCGGCTGTATAGATCGCAACATTCGGAGCCATCTGGCAGTTGTCACCGATTTTTACTTTTGCGACATCCAGGATCGTACAGTTGTAATTGGCATAAAAATTTTTCCCGACTTCAATATGGGAGCCGTAATCGCAGTAAAAAGGCGGATTGATCCAGGCATTTTCGGATTTCCCTAAAAGTTCTTTTACTGTCTCCGAAATCCCATCAAAATCGGAGCGGTCTGCAAAGTTAAGCTTTTGCAGGATCTTTCTGCATTTTGCCATTTCCTCCATGACACTCTGATCTGCGATGTACGCGATCTGCATGTCTCTTCTACGTTTCATGTCCATGTTTTGTTTTCCTTTCTACGCATATATAAATAAACGTTTTCATTGATTTTCATATCAGGATCTTCCATAATGATATAATAATCTCATAAGTATGACAATACCGGGTCATGGAAAGTTCGAAATAAAAGAATAAATAAAATGCGATATTTTGGAATCTATTTCCAGAGCCGGATTTACAAATCTGTTTTCGCACAAAGAAATCACTATCGCTGCTGCAGTTTGAGGGGAGTGAAAAATAAAATGAAAACCTCTTGACAAGTAACCGAATGGTTACTATAATACAAAGTAACCGAACGGTTACAAGAAACAAGGAGTCAGGTCATGGCTGGAGAGACGAAAGAACGAATTTTGGAGGCTGCCCTTGAGCTGTTCGCGCAGAGCGGATATTCGGGGACTTCCATGAATGATATCGCAAAGCAGCTGGGAATTACAAAGGGAGCTTTGTATAAGCACTACACGGGAAAACAGGAGATCCTGGACAGGATCGTGGAGCGGATGAATCAGATGGATTATGAGCGGGCGGAAGAGTACGAGATGCCGGAGACGGAGCCGGATGGTTTCGCGGAGGCGTATCTTCACACGCCGATCGGGAAGATCCGTTCATATAGCATGGCGCAGTTTGCCCACTGGACGGAGGAACCGTTCGCGTCTAATTTCAGGAAGATGCTGACGCTGGAACAGTATCACGATCCGAAACTTGAAAAGCTGTATCATGATTATCTGGCGACCGGGCCAGCGGAGTATATGGCGGCGGTGTTTCGGAAGATGACGGACAGCGATGCGTCTGCCATGCAGCTTGCTCTGGAGTTTTATGGTCCGATGTTTCTGCTCTACAGCGTTTATGACGGCGCAGAGGAAAAAAGTGCAGTTTCCGGATTGCTGAGCGAACATATCGACCGTTTTATCAGGCGGATGGAAGCAGAGAGGATGGATGTAAAATGACAGAATATACAGGGCGGGAAAGATTCTGGATCCGATGTCCGGTGTGTGGAGCAAAAACACGTCTGCAGCTGCTTTGGGAGACGGAACTCAGGGCGTTTCCGTTGTTCTGCCCGAAATGTAAAAGCGAAACATTGATCGATGCAAAAAATTATATGATCCAGGTTCAGGTTGAGCGCAAGTGAGACCTGATGTGTGATCCGGTTCAGCATAAGCTGACAAAATATTATGACCCACCACATGGAAGAAGTGGCAGCCCAATTGGAACAAGAGAAAGAGCCAGACGCTAAGACGCAGTGCTGATCGAGAAATCGATCCCGCATTGTGTCTTTTTTTATGCGAACAACGAGACAAAGTCCGCGCTTGAGCGAGACCTTGGCGGCTGTCAGGCATTATCAGGTGCAGGCTGTCTGTGCCGTCGGAATGGGACGTACGGGAACGCAGACGGATGCTGTCCGGAAAAAGAACTGCATTCCAGGGGAGTGTCCGCTTTTTACCATACAGGGAAATTTTGATGTGAATAAGCTTCATGGGATGTACCGCATGATGATGGAGCTCATGATACGGACTGAGGGGAAAGCACTTGCGGGTAAGAAGGACCGCACAGCGGAGGAAGACGATATGTTGGATATGATGTTCCGCGGTGGTGAACGTGTACGGCGGGAAAATCTGATGGAAGTGTTGGAATGGTATCACTTACAAGAACACATTTGATCTTTGAGCGAAGCGGAGAGAGGTGATATTCCGCAGGCTGCAAGTGGATTGCCATAATTGACAATAATGATAATTATTACTGATTTTAGCTTGATAATGTCGCAGCAATATGGTATAATCACACCAGTTCAGAAAATAATAATGAAGAAAGGAAGTTATCAATATGCAGTATGCAATTGCGCATTTAGATCAGGACGGAAAGGCCGATTGTGACCAGAATCCGTATATCTCCGTAGATTTTGAGAATAATCTGGAGTCATGTCTTGAGGCAGCGAATATGATGGAAGACGAAGGATATCAGGAAGTGACACCGTTTATCCTGGAAGATGAAGGAAAGAGCGGCACATATACCTGGGAGTATGTGAGAATTCACACGATCTAAGAGATGGTAAGACAAAGGAAGATCCGACAGCGAATCATAACAATGATCCCCGCTGGCGGATCTTTTTGCGTTTTCCGTGCTTAAGCTATTGTGACCAGAGAACTTTATGGGCAGAGAAGAAAAAACATAGAAAAGCTTGACGAACATATGTTCTGGTTATATAATAGGAGTATCAATCAGGAGAGAAATAAGTCGGAATAAAAATTTCGGAATACAGGAATAACAGAAAACAGGAATGGAAAAAAGAGAGGGCGGAGAAAATATATGGGTACGATCAACCGTGATGACATGCTGGAACTTACGAGGAGAATGACGTTAAAAAGAAACTGCTTTGACCGGATCGCCGGTGCGTATCTGGATAAAGATGGATTTGTGGACGGGACCTTTAATAAAAATTTCCGTCAGCTTTCCCTGCCGGATCAGCAAAAGAACCTTGATATCGCGAAGATGATCCCGTTTTCTGAGACGAATGTTGCGTTAAAGGAGTATGTTTTTGACCCGGAGGAGAAGAAGCCGGGGAGTGTATGGCAGCTGCTCTGTGCGCTTCGGGAGTGTGAGTTAAAGAATGATGCACTGCTGGATATTTTTTATGAGATGTTTGGGGAAAAGTATCAGGCGTCCGGGGATTATGCGGTATATTTCTTTCATGGGAACTATGATGTGCCGAGAAAGGCAAAGGATAAGGAGAGTCTATGGGAATCGGAGGAAGTTTACCGTTTTATGATCTGTGCGGTATGTCCGGTGAGAGGGGATTATGAGCCTGGAATGCCGGTCTGCGGATTTATGTTTCCTGCGTTTAAAGACCGTGGACCTGATAATGGGCGGATCCAGGTATTTGAGGCGGATCCGGCGCGGCCGCACAGGGATTTTTTGCGGGTCCTTCTTCCTGTGAGTGCAAAATAAAAGAAGACGGAGAGGAATACTTCTACGAAGAGTTTGGTGGCTTAAAATAACAGGAATGCGCAGAAACTCTGAATAAGATTGTAGAAAAAACAATGGGAGGGGAGAATAGCAATGGCGGATACGACAGGCAGAGAAAACAGGATCTACGCTGCAATCGATCTGAAATCATTCTACGCCTCCGTCGAGGTTGTAGACAGAAATCTAGACCCAATGACGACAAATCTTGTCGTTGCAGATCGGAGCCGGACTTCGAAAACAATCTGTCTTGCGGTGTCGCCTTCCCTGAAAGCGTATGGGATTCCCGGGCGTGCCCGTCTTTTTGAGGTGGAGCAGAGAGTGTCGGAGGTGAACCGGGAGAGAAAGAAATACGCTCCCGGAGGAAAATTTACGGGAAGTTCCTGCGAGGCGAATGAATTGGCAGCAAGACCGGATCTCGCCCTGGATTTTATCGCCGCGCCGCCGCGGATGGCGCACTACATGGAAATCAGTTCGATGATCTACCAGATCTATTTAAAATATATAGCTCCGGAAGATATTCATTCGTACTCGATCGATGAGGTGTTTATCGACCTGACTTCGTATCTGGAAACGTATCATGCGACGGCCCACGAATTGACAGTCCAAATGATCCGTGAAATTCAGAAACAGACAAAGATCATGGCGACAGCCGGGATCGGAACAAATCTTTACCTCTGCAAGATCGCTATGGATATCATGGCGAAGCATATCGAGCCGGATGCGGACGGAGTCCGGATCGCAGAACTGGATGAGATGAGCTACAGAAGAAATCTGTGGGATCACCGCCCGCTGACGGATTTCTGGCGCGTGGGACGTGGATATGCGAAAAAGCTGGAAGAGCGGGGAATTTATACGATGGGGGATATCGCAAGGTGTTCACTCGGAAGTGATGGGGATTATTATAATGAAGATCTTCTGTACCGGCTGTTCGGAGTCAATGCGGAACTTCTGATCGATCACGCCTGGGGATATGAACCGTGTACGATCGCGGACGTTAAGGCATATAAACCGGAAAATCACAGTGTCGGATCGGGACAGGTTCTCGCCTGCCCTTATACTGTTGAAAAAGCGAAACTTGTTGTCCGGGAGATGGCAGACCTTCTGGCGCTGGATCTTGTGGATAAGAAACTGACGACGGATCAGGTGGTCCTGACGGTGGGGTACGATATCGAGAACCTGACAGATCCGAAACGAAAGGGAAATTATGGCGGTGAGATTGTTACCGACCGTTACGGGAGAAGAATCCCGAAACATGCCCATGGTTCTAAAAATCTTGGCGGACATACTTCTTCCACAAAGCGGATCACGGACGCAGTGATGTCTCTTTACGATGAGATCATGAATCCGAAACTTCTGGTGCGGCGGATCGCGCTCTCTGCAAACCATGTTGCCTGTGAGGGAGCGGAGCAAAAGAAGGAAACATACGAACAGTTGGATCTCTTTACTGATTACGGAGCGCAGCTGGAACAGAAAAAGAAGGAAGCGGAAGATCTGGCACGGGAAAAACGGATGCAGCAGGCGGTTCTGGAGATCAAGAAAAAGTTCGGAAAAAACGCGATCCTAAAGGGAATGAACCTGGAAGAGGGAGCGACAGCGGTAACCAGAAACAGCCAGATCGGAGGTCACAAGGCATGAGTGCGTGGGAGACATACAGAGATATCATTGATCTGCCATATCCGACAAGGTCAAGGCATCCCCGGATGCCGATCGGGGACCGGGCGGCCCAGTTTGCTCCATTTGCGGCACTCACCGGTTTCGGGGCGGTCCTGAGGGAGACAGAACGGATCACGGAAAAGCGGATCGAGCTGGATGAGTATGAAAAAGAGAAGCTGGATGAGAAAATACGGCTGATATTGGAAGAAAAAGAGATTCACCCTGAAATTACGGTGACCTTTTTCGTCCCCGATGAAAAAAAGGATGGCGGCGCATATGTGACAGTCTCGGGGCATATAAAAAGAGTGGACGAGGCGGAGCATCTGCTGATCCTGGAAGAGGGAGACAAGATCCCGATGGAAGATATTTATGAGATCTCGCGAGTGTAAAAAAGAGGTTTTGCAGATCTGTATCATCGGAATACTGAGAAGGAGAAAATGCCTGTGAGTCCCGAATCTGAACAAAGGATCGGTCTGCTGAGTTATGCAAGGCATATGAGAGAGTATAGTTAGGAAAATACGATCAGTCAAGTTGCTGTGGAATGAAAAAAACTGACAAGCAATTATAAGACTGAAAAAAAGAACAGACTGCTTTATATAGAAAGTAAAGCTAAAATACATAAAAATATCAGAATATAAACCGGGAATTACTTGCGTTAATTATTTCACAATGATATAATACTCTCAAAGGGAAAAGGAAACCAGGCAGGATATTCGCCAGATCTTTTTCGCTCAATATGCGATATAAACACTGCATCAATGTCTGAAAGGACAGCTTTGTGAAAGGAGAACGGAACATATGGCAAGATTTACATTACCGAGAGATATTTATCACGGAAAAGGATGTCTGGAAGAGTTAAAGAATCTGAAGGGCAAAAAAGCATTCCTTGTTGTCGGCGGTGGTTCCATGAAGCGCCAGGGATTTCTTGACAAGGCCGTTAATTATTTAAAAGAAGGCGGAATGGAAGTCGAGGTCTTTGAGGGGGTTGAGCCGGATCCGTCCGTAGAGACAGTTATGAGAGGCGCGGAAGCAATGCGCAAGTTCGAACCGGACTGGATCGTATCGATGGGCGGCGGTTCCCCGATCGACGCGGCGAAGGCGATGTGGGCCTTCTACGAGTATCCGGAAACAACATTCGAAGATCTGATCACTCCGTTCAGCTTCCCGGAACTGAGACAGAAAGCGAAATTCGCTGCGATCCCGTCTACCTCCGGTACAGCCACAGAGGTGACTGCGTTCTCCGTTATCACGAATTATCAGACAGGCGTGAAATATCCGCTTGCCGACTTTAATATTACTCCGGATGTTGCGATCGTGGACCCGGATCTCGTTATGGGACTTCCGGTCAAACAGGTTGCATATACCGGTATGGATGCCCTGACACATGCGATCGAGGCCTATGTCTCCACATTGAACGGACCGTTTACAGATCCGCTGGCACTCCAGGCGATCGAGATGGTTCTTGAATATCTGCCGGCATCCTACAACGGAAATAAGCATGCGAGAGAAGAGATGCACTACGCGCAGTGTCTCGCGGGAATGGCATTCTCCAACGCACTTTTAGGAATCGTGCATTCCATGGCTCACAAGACAGGTGCTGCTTTCTCCACCGGACATATCCCGCACGGATGTGCAAATGCGATCTATCTTCCATATGTGATCCAGTATAATGCGAAAGATACGGTTGCGGCTGATCGTTACGCGGAGATCGCGAGAAGAATGGGATTGGAAGGAAGATCCAGACAGGCACTGATCAACAGTCTCTGTGCTAAGATCAATGAATTCAACGAGAAGTTGAATATTCCGAAGACATTAAAAGAATTCGGCATCAATGAGGATGAGTTCAAGGAGAAGGTAGATCATATCGCAGAACTTGCCGTCGGTGATGCATGTACCGGTTCCAACCCGAGACCGATCGATCCGGCAGCGATGGCGAAACTGCTTATCTGCACTTATTATGGAACAGAAGTTGACTTCTGATCCATGGAAGTATGACTAGAATCACTGCGCGTACCCGAACGCTGTTCATCCCAGGCGGGAGATTTTCGCAGAGATGAAATAACGGTCGCTCCCTATCTGAAGAAGATGGGAATGATCGGATCGAGAAAAGATGTGTAAAAAGTGATCTTGACACTTGCGGACACACGTTGATATGCTCCCTGCCAGACAGACAAGAGAAATGATAACACCTGTTTGTCCGGCAGGGAATTTTTTTACGCGAACAACGAGCCAAAGTCCGCGCTTGCGCGAGACCTTGGCGACTGTCGCGATAACAAGGGGAAACTCGCGAAGCGTGTTTTCACTTGTTACCTGGAAACCGTTGTTGTACATGGCAGAAAGTTTCTGAACTGAAAATTCCGTATGATACCGTTGCGGCTGCAGATTTTGCCAATTCAGAATACGAAGCGTCGGCAAAATACTGTCATCCTATTGACTTTCTATAAAAGCCACTCTATAATATATGGTATTGAATACTACATCACGGGGGAATGAATAAAAGTATATCAGAGCCGTGATAGGAAATAGAGCTGGAGGAAGCAGTATGAATTATAGAATTATCGGGGACAGCTGTATGGATCTTACAGAAGAGCAGAGAAAAGATCCGCATTTTACATTGATCCCGTTTACGCTGATGGTGGAAGATCACCAGTTTATCGATGATGAGAATTTTAACCAGAAGCGTTTTCTTCAGATCGTAAAGGAGAGCCCGGAATGCCCGAAGACCGCTTGCCCGTCTCCGGAGACATTTAAGGATGCTCTCTGCTGTGAGGAGGAGAATGTCTTTATTATCGCGATCTCTTCCCACTTAAGCGGATGCTACAACAGTGCGGTTCTTGCGAAGAATCTCTATGAGGAAGAGTTCGGAACTGGAAAGAAGAATATCGCGGTGATTGATTCTGAGTCGGCTTCCACGGGAGAGGTAAATCTTGCGCTTTATATCCAGGAACTGTGTGAGCAGGATCTCCCGTTTGATGAGATCGTGAAGAAAGCACTGGAATACCGCGACAGACAGAAGACATATTTCGTTCTTGAGACACTCGATACGCTGAGAAAGAACGGACGTCTCACAGGACTTCAGGCATTCTTCGCAACAAAGTTAAATATCAAGCCGGTCATGGGCGCAGATCACGGTGTGATCATCAAGCTCGATCAGGCCCGCGGTATTCAGAAAGCGCTTCAGAGAATGGTGGAGATCGTCGTAAAAGAGGCAGGAACAACGGAAGATAAACGCCTTACGATCGCACACTGCAATGCACCGGAGCGCGCGCAGTATGTGAAAGAAAAGTTTGAGCAGACTGCAAAATTCAAGGAGATCATCGTGACGGAGATGGCCGGTCTTGCGACGGTCTACGCGGGAGACGGCGGAATTATCGCGGCGGTATAAAATTAACAATAAAACCAAAGGACGTGTCTATGACAGACGGGAATCACATGCTTTGTAATGAAATGACTGACTGTGGATCAGAACAATGAAGGAAAGCAGCAACCGTTTTGAAAAAAATTAAAAGTCTGGTTTTCAGTGGGAAAAAGAAATTTTCTCTCATGAAAACCGGACTTTTTTGCACTTACAAAAGCCCCATTCCCTGATAGATTTTCTGCTCCTTCAGATATTTCGCGATCGAATTCAAAACAAGCCGCTTGTTTCCACTCCATTCCGGCGCAATGAGCAGAGACTTCGGTCCGTCCCCGCTGATCCTGTGGATCACGGTATCGGGCGGGAGGATTTTCAGACAGTCTCCGATGAGCTCCAGATATTCCGGCAGCTCCATCGTGCGAAAAGCGCCGGAACGGTAGAGAGCTGCGAGATCAGTGCCTTTTAAGACGTGAAGGAGCTGCAGCTTGATCCCGTCCACATGCAGAGCTCCGAGATATCGGACGGTTTTAAGCATCTGCTCTTTCGATTCTCCAGGGAGCCCGAGGATCACATGGACGATCACGGTGAGGCCCGCAGCTTTTAATCTGCGGTACGCATCCTCAAAGACAGGAAGCTCATATCCCCGGCGGATGAGTTTTGCTGTATCCTTGTGGATCGTCTGCAGTCCAAGCTCCACCCATACCGGTTTTTTTCTGTTTAATTCTGCCAATAATTTCACTGTCCCATCCGGCAGACAGTCTGGTCTTGTCCCGATGGAAAGACCGCAGATCTCCGGGAAAGAGACAGCCTCAGTGAAAAGCTGTTCCAGATAAGGGAGCGGGGCATATGTGTTCGTGTAAGACTGGAAGTAGGCGATGTAGGAACTGTCATCTCCGGATATCTTGCGGCTTACACGGGTTTTCGCGAGATCCATCTGTTCCTTAAGGGAAGAGGTGCGTTTTTCCGCGAAATCCCCGGATCCTCCGGCGCTGCAGAAGATACAGCCGCCTGTGCCGAGTGTTCCGTCGCGGTTCGGGCATGTCATGCCGCCGTCTAAGGAGATCTTATAGATTTTTTTCCCAAATTGCTTCTTTAATTCATAGTCGAGAGAGTGGTACGGTTTTCCGCCCCAGTCGGTTTGCAACATATATAAAATCCTTTCTGATTCATGTTCATTTAAGTTGAATGCGCGTGAGGCCTGACGCATGAGCCGGACCAGCGTGAGCGGCTTGCTCACCGCCTGAAAGATATGGAAGGCTTATCACGACGAAGATAAAGTTTTCCTTGCAACACATATAAGAGGTATTATATAATAATATAAAGTTTCTTTTCAATCGGATTTTGCTGCATTTCACTGGAACATACCGTAAAAAAGAAAATTTTTCATGAAGAAAAGCGAAAAAAAGAATTTGTTATCGCGACAGTCGCCAAGGTCTCGCGCAAGCGCGAACTTTGGCTCGTTGTTAGCGTAAATAAAATATCCGCAGAGCGGATCGAAAAGGAGATTGGGGTTATGGATAGAGAAGCTGCAAAAAAAGCATTACAGAGCGAGAAAGCGTCCGGATTTTTTAAGGAGATGTACGGAACCGGCGCCGCTGAGAATGAGAAGCGCTATGAGCATGTTCTCGAGGAATTCGGACAGGCGTTTGGGGAGAAGAATGTAAGCATGTTTACCTCCGCAGGCCGTACCGAGATCAGTGGAAACCATACGGACCACAACAACGGAAAGGTCCTGGCCGGGAGTATCAATCTGGACTGCGTAGCCTGTGCGGCAGCAAACGGAACCGACGAGATTCACATTATCAGTGAGACATACAGCCAGAAATTCACGATCAATATCAATAACTTAAAGCCGAGCGACAAGATGGCGGGGACTATCGATCTGACAAAAGGAATGCTGGCAGGTTTCCAGGAGATGGGATATCAGATCGGCGGATTCGATGCCTACATTACGAGCAACGTGATCAGCTCCGCCGGGGTCAGCTCCTCCGCATCCTATGAGATGCTGATCTGCTCCATGATCAACGAATTCTTTAATGACGGCAAAGTGGACGTCGTTACATATGCCCATGTCGGCAAATATGCGGAGAACAAATACTGGAACAAGGGATCAGGACTTCTCGACCAGATGGCATGCGCGGTCGGCGGCATGATCACGATCGACTTCAAGAACCCGTTAAAACCGGTCGTTGAGAAGATCGATTATGATTTCGGCGCGCAGGATCACAGTCTGATCATCGTCCAGACAGGAAAGGGACATGCAGACTTGAGTGAAGAGTATTCCTCAATCCCGAATGAGATGAAACGCGTGGCAGCCGTGTTCGGCAAAGAGTTCTGCGCGGACATCACGGAAAAAGAAGTGATCGACAACGCAGAAAAAGTGAGAAAAGAGGCGGGCGACCGCGCATTTTTACGTGCACTCCACTTCTTTGAGGAGAACAAGCGCGTGGAGAAAGAAGTAAAGGCTTTAAAGGAGAACCGCTTCGACGAATTCCTGGATCTGATCACGGAATCCGGAAATTCCTCCTGGAAATGGCTCCAGAACTGTTATGTTCCGGGCTCTGAGGAGCAGGGGATCACATCCGCGCTGGCTCTCACGGAGTTATTTATCAAGGAGAAAGGCTGCGGCGCATGCCGTGTTCACGGAGGCGGATTCGCAGGCGTTATCATGGCGATGCTGCCGAACCGTGTGGCTGACGAGTACATCACCTATATCGAAAAGGCCATGGGACCGGGAAGTGCGTACCGCATGAGCATCCGCCCGTATGGCGCTGTCTGCGTGGACGGATATATCGCATGATGAAAATGCTGAAAAACAGGAAGAAGCGGGTGTGCGCGGGAATGGCGGCTCTTCTTGCCGCGTCCTGCGTGCTGTCCGCATGTTCGAATAAGGAGTCTGATAGCCAGGAGACACGGAAGCTTATTATGGGGACTTTCACTGAGGACAGCGTGATGGACCGGGCCGGAAAAGCCGTGGCGGCGACCATCAGCAACACAGTTCCGGGGATCTATGTGGAGACATGGCCGTCGAAAGGCGCCTATGTGAGTATGGATCATCTGTTTGACGGAACGTATGATCTGGTGATCGTTCCGGCGGGGGCGGCTCTGGAGGCATACACGGGAACCGGAGCGTGCGAAGGCGAAAAGAAGGAAAAACTCCGCGCGATCGCGGCCTGTTACCCGATCGTCTCCACCTGGGCATCCCCGAAAGAACTGGGACTTTCTGAGGTACAGGAGTTAAAGGGACATCCGCTCGCGGCCGGAAATGAAGGTTCTGAGACTGCAAATGTGTCCGGGGAAGTGTTTGACGTCCTGGGGATCAATGAGGAAAATTCCGAGATCTGGTACTACGGGATCAAAGGAGGAGCCGACGGGATCCGTGACCAGTGGGCGGACGGGATCCATGCGTTCACGGAGAGTCCGGTTTCAGCTTATAAGGATCTGGCATCGGAGAACAGGATCCGCTTTTTATCCTATACGGACGAAGAGCTGGATGCGATCCTGGCCGGACACCCGGAGTACAGTAAGATCACGATCCCGGCGGAAACCTACGAAAACCAGGATGAGGAGATCACGACATTTTGCGAGAAAGTCCTGGTCTGTGTCTCTGCGGACATGGACGAGGAACTTGCCCATGAGATCGCCTGGGCGCTGGAGGTCAACGGACCTGTGTATACAGCCGGACAGGATTTCATGCGGGCAATGGATGACAAAGAATTCCGTGCACTGGATCTCCCGGTCCCGCTTCATGACGGGGCTCGGCGGTACTATGAGGAACAGGGCTATTTTAAATAATGGAAATAAGACCAGGAAAAGGAGGATGTTTTATGCTTTATAAAGAATTGATCGAATTGTTTGATATTCTGGACAGTGCGTCAGCGTCCGGCAGCGAAGTGGTAGAGTATCTGAAAGCCATCAACCCGATGTGCCAGGCGGAGACATATCCATTGGCGGGACCGAACGGTCACACGGACATGGTGCGGATCCTGATCCCCGGGAAGAACGGAAAGTCGAAAGGCGGAAGTGCGGGAACGATCGGGATCCTCGGACGCCTCGGAGGACTTGGCGCGAGACCTGACCAGACAGGATTTGTCTCGGACGGCGACGGTGCACTGACAGCACTCGCAGTAGCTGCAAAACTTCTGAGAATGCAGACAAAAGGCGATTTCCTTGAGGGGGACGTTTTCGTCTCCACGCATGTCTGCCCGGATGCACCGACGGTTCCACATGAACCGGTGCCGTTTATGAACTCCCCGGTGGAGACATGGCAGGTAAATAAGGAGGAGGTGACGGATGACCTGGATGCAGTCCTCGTCGTGGATACCACAAAGGGCAACCGGATCATCAATCACCGCGGTTTTGCGATCTCCCCGACCGTATGTCAGGGATATATCCTGAGAGTCAGCGAAGATCTTCTCGATGTCATGCAGATGACGACCGGAAAGCTGCCCTACGTATTTGCGCTGACGCAGCAGGACATCACGCCGTATGGAAACGGGATCTTCCACCTGAACAGCATCCTGCAGCCTGCGACAGCCACTAAAGCGCCGGTGGTGGGCGTGGCGATCACTACCGAGACCATTGTTGCCGGATGCGCAACGGGATCCATGCACATGGAGGACCTTGACGACGCGGCGCGGTTCATGATCGAGGCGGCGAAGGCATTCGGGAAAGGAAAACTTGAGTTCCTTGACCGGGAGGAGTTTGAGCGGATCAAGTCTCTCTACGGCAGCATGGAGCATTTCCAGACGCTGGGTAAGAATTAAAAATAGGCGAATTCCGGCAGAAAATCCGGATTTTTAAGAAAATTGAAATAAAATTATTATAAATCCCGGTGGAAAAAATTTGACAGGCTCCGCCGGGATTGTTACAATTACGGGTAGAGTAAAAAAGAGGTAAATGATGTGACGGTAAAAGGATGAAGCCGTTACGAAAAGATATGAAAACCGTCCATGGGGCGGATGATGGAGAACATACATGTCAGACAGAGAAATGATGGAAGAAACAAAAAAGGAAGATCCGGTGAGCGTGGAGAACGCAGCGCAGGAGGATCAGATTACGGAAGTTCCGGCAGATGAAACTGTCGGGCAGAACGCGGAGCAGCCGTCAGGCGGCAATACGGCGGAACAGTCTCCTCAGATGCAGACGGAGTCTGTACCACAGGAAGCGGATCAGCAGCCGGATGATACTGCAGCGCAGGGACAGGAAGCGGAGCCGGAGAATGAAAAATCTGAGACTCTGGGAGCGGATCAGGCAGAAACTGCTGAAGCAGAGCATGAGCCGGTACACAGGACACGTTCGGAACGAAGTTCAGGAACTCACAGAAGCAGACAGCCTGAACGCCCGAAGAAGGATCATCAGGCGAGCCAGCGCGACAATATCCTGAGACTTCGCGAGATCAAGAAGAAAAAAGCGGCGATGCCGTATATGAAGATCCTGGCAGCAGGCGGTACGGCTGTTGCGATCGTTGCAGTTGTCGCAGTCGCGGGAACCATGATCAAAAACCATAAAGACGCGTTTGGCGGCATGAAGGTCGAGACGGCAGCGGCTTCTTTGGAGACGACCGAGGCGGCATCCGAGAGCGGAGAAGAGAAAAATATCGTTCTCGAGACAACGCTTTCCGCCGAGGAGATCGAATCAAAAGAATTCGAAAAGACGGTCCAGAGTATCGTGGACAGCTATGCAAATCTCGGTATCGCGGAGGTTTCCGGATATCTGAACGTCAGAAAGACGCCGGAGAGCTTCGGAGAGGTTGTCGGAAAACTTCCGAAAGGCGGTGCCTGCGAGATCCTGGATACTTCGACAGAAGGATGGTATAAGATCTCATCCGGCGGTGTGACGGGATATGTGAGTTCCCAGTATGTCTACACAGGGGATGAGGCGAAGAAACTGGCTGCTGAAAACGTGGCGGAACGCGCCGTGATCGATGCGGATAAGTTAAATGTCCGTTCCGAGCCGAAGGCGGATGCCGACGTGGTGGACCAGATATTCAAGAATGAGCGATACGACATCAAGAGCCAGCAGGACGGCTGGATCCAGATTTCCGACGGATATATCTCCGCGGATTATGTCACGGTAAAATATGCCCTGGATGAAGCGATCAAGCAGGATATGAGACAGACCGTCTTAAGCCTCTATGATAACCTCGGTGTTTCCAATGTATCGAACTACCTGAACGTCCGTGATAACCCGGATGAGACGAAGGGCAAGATTATCGCGAAGCTGCCGAGCAATGCGGGATGTGATATCCTCGACACATCGACTGCAGGATGGCTGAAAATCCGTTCCGGAAATATCACCGGTTATGTCAAATCCGAATATATCCTGACCGGACAGCAGGCGAAAGATAAAGCTCTCCAGGTTGCGAAACTGATGGCGATCTCCAATACGGACGGTGTCAATGTCCGGACGGAGCCGAATACGAACTCTTCGATCTACACACAGATCTCCAACAGTGAGCGATTCCTTGTCGCGGATCAGCAGGACGGCTGGGTCAAGATCGAGATCGATGATCAGGATGCATACCTGTCCAGTGACTACGTGGATGTTAAGTATGGTCTTGAAGAGGCGATCAAGTACACACCGGTTGTTGAAGTTGCGGATACATCTAACAGTAAGAGCAATACGAAGAACAGCACCGGAAAGAGCAGTTCCAGCTCCAAGAGCAGCGGAAAGAAGAGCAGTGCAAATGACGGAGCGGCCGGATCGAAGTCCGGAAGCGTTTCCTCCAAGCGTGCGCAGATCGCAAACTATGCGGTACAGTTCGTCGGAAACCGCTATGTATACGGCGGAACGAGCCTGACAAACGGAACAGACTGCTCCGGATTCACGATGTCCGTCATGGCGAAGTTTGGTGTTTCCCTGCCGCATAACTCCGGTTCACAGGCCGGAAGCGGAAAGTCGATCACATCGAGCCAGATGCGTCCGGGCGACCTTGTATTCTACTCCGGAAGCGGCGGAATCAACCATGTAGCTCTCTACATCGGTAATGGTCAGGTATGCCATGCGTCCAATGCAAAATCCGGTATCAAGATCTCCACATGGAATTATCGTACACCTGCGAAGATCGTGAACGTATTAGGAGACTAAAAGTTATACGATCAAAAATATAAATCGGAATAAACAGTCCGGTAGAGATACCGGGCTGTTTATCTTAGGCAGATCAGACGGAGACAGACGCTTTGCAAAGGCGCACATGGTCCGGGGACAATGGATCACGCGCAGAGGTTCATGTGTATTTAACCGGAAGGAAAACGGGGTGCCTTTTGAGGCAGGAAAGGAAAAAGATGAGAAAACAGAAGCGATTTAAAACATTAAAACCAGTCCTGTGTGCGGGACTGTTCACGCTGTTTACGATGACAATGCCGATGACCGCTCTTGCGGACACCGTTTATGTGAACGCTTCCAAATTAAACTACAGAAGCCAGCCATCGACAGCTTCCGGAAAGGTGCTTGGAACCTTATCGAGAGGGACCGAGGTTTCAAGAGTAAAAAATAACGGAGAGTGGAGCGAGATCCAGGTGGGAGGTTCCAAAACAACGGTCTATGTGGCAAGCCGTTACCTGACTGCCAGCAAACCGCAGGCGGGAAACGGCTCAACGAGTACGGCAGCCGGAGGTACGGCTGCAGTCTCCGCAGATGGAACCGTTTCGGTCCCGGATTCCTTAAAAGCGTACGTGGACAAGGCATGGCAGGTCGGAATGAACTCCGGTTGGAAATATGCGGATTTTTCGGCGATCAACAGCGGACATGCGGTTTACTATCACAATGGAACAGCAAATAGAAAAAATAAAGTGATCGCCGTGAACGCCGGTCATGGAACATCCGGCGGTGCGAGTGTCAAGACCTACTGTCACCCGGATAAGACTGCGAAGGTGACGAGCGGAACGACATCGGCCGGAGCGACAAAGGCTGTCGCGGTATCCGGCGGAATGACGTTTGCGGACGGAACGGCGGAGAGCACGGTGACACTCCGGATGGCACAGATCTTCCGCGACAAGCTTCTCGCGGCGGGATATGATGTCCTGATGATCCGGGACGGAAAGGATGTCCAGCTCGATAATGTGGCGAGAACCGTGATGGCGAATAACACGGCAGACTGCCATATCGCCCTTCACTGGGATTCGACAAAGAAGGACAAAGGCGCCTTCTATATGAGCGTGCCGAATAATGCCGCTTACCGCGCGATGGAGCCGGTAAAATCCCACTGGGAGTCCCACAATAAGCTTGGAGGTGCGCTGGTTTCCGGATTGAAACAGAACGGAGTGAAGATCTTTTCTTCCGGCTCCATGGAGATGGATCTGACCCAGACTTCCTACTCTACGATCCCGAGTATCGATATTGAGCTTGGAGACGGAGCTTCCGCCCATGATGACGCGACGTTGGGCAAACTGGCAGACGGACTTGTGGCAGGAGTGAACAGCTTTTTTGTTCCATAGAAAATTCCGATGGAACAAAAATAACAGAGGTTATAACAAAAACACCATCCGGAAAACGGATGGTGTTTTTTATGGACCTGATCGGATTCGAACCGACGACCCCCACAATGCGAATGTGGTGCGCTCCCAACTGCGCTACAAGCCCGTTTATGAAATTGTGAGATGTCTGAAATCTCTCAACGGTCTTATTATCGCACCGGAGGAAGATTATGTCAAGAATTTTTGATGGAAAGTCAGAAAAATTCTTCGTGTAAAAATTCTGGATCTGTCTGTTTCTGCCCTGGATTCCGCTGCTGAAAGGAACTTTACAAAAGAAAAAGGAATCGAACATACGGTTGTCTGCAAAGCGGAAATGTGGTAGAATACGGGATAGAATCGAAAGATATGATACAAGGGGAGGGGAGCATATGATACTGATCGTATGTGTGGATGACCATAACGGGATGATGTTCAATCACCGCAGACAGAGCCAGGACCGGATCCTGCGCGGGGATATCCTGGAGCTGGCAGAAGGAAAAATCCTGTGGATGGATGCCTACAGTAAAAAGCAGTTCGTGGAAGAAGGGATGACGCAGATCCGTGTGGAGGAAGATTTCCTGCAGAAAGCGGGCGAAGATGAATTCTGCTTTGCGGAAGATGCGGATCTTTCCGGGGAGGAAGAGCGGATACAGGAAATCTATCTGTACCGGTGGAACCGGGATTACCCTGCGGATGTGTATTTCCCGGTCGATCTTTCAGGATGGAACTGTGTAGAAACGAAAGAGTTTGCCGGTTCGTCCCATGAAAAGATCACGAGAGAACGTTATGTGAGGTAAATCTTTCAGAGGGAAGAACGGAATAGAATCATGACATCGGAGGAAAATGACAGATGAGGAAAAATTTAAGAAAATGGCTGCTCGGCGTGATCGCCGCAGTATCACTCGCGGTAACTGCCTGCCAGGGCGCGGATGTCGCGTCGGGAGCAGGCGCGGCGGCTGATATTGCACAGGCAGCAGGAAATATTCTGGGAGATCTTGCGGAATCAAAAGCATCCGGAGCGGGCAGTGATCAGTCAGGAAGAAGCAATTCCGGCTCATCGAAAACGAGCGGAAGCTCCGGAACCTTCCGGTTATCGGATATTCCGGAATATTCCGGATCACCGTATGTTGTGGTCAATGGAAATGTTCCGTATTTTTCGGAGAGCGATCTCACGGATGTCTCCTTTGAGAGCTACAGTGACCTCGATGCGCTGGGACGATGCGGCGTGGCATACGCTTCGGTAAGTACGGATACGATGCCGACGGAAAAACGCGGCTCAATCGGGGAGGTCAAGCCGACGGGCTGGCACAATAAGAAGTATGACTTCGTGGATGGAAAATATGTGTATAACCGCTGCCATCTGATCGGATACCAGCTGACGGCGGAGAATGCAAATGAGAAGAACCTGATTACCGGAACAAGATATCTGAATGTCCAGGGAATGCTGCCGTTCGAAAACCTGACAGCCGACTATGTAAAAGAAACCGGGAACCATGTACTCTACCGGGTAACACCGATCTTTGAGGGAGACAATCTCCTGGCCTCCGGCGTTCTGATGGAAGCGGAGTCGGTGGAGGACGATGGAGACGGCGTCCTGTTCTGTGTTTATGTCTATAATGTCCAGCCGGGCGTTGCGATCGACTATGCGACCGGGGATAACTGGCTGGCGGAAGATGGAGGCGCCAAAAGCGCAGCTGCTGCAGGCAGCGGGAATAGCAGCGCTTCCGAAAATGGCGCAAATACTTTTTCGGGCGGAAAGAACACGTCCGCGGGCAGTTCCGGCAGTACAGTTTCGAAAACATCTGATTCGGAGAGCGGTACCTACATCCTCAATACAAAGACCATGAAGTTCCACCGCCCGGATTGTACCTCTGTCGAGAAGATCAAGGCGGAAAATAAGGAAGAGTATACGGGAAAACGGTCGAAATTGATCGAAGAGGGATATGAGGCTTGTAAGAGTTGTAAGCCGTAGGAGATAAAAGAATATCGGGAGAATGACGAACTGGTTTTGTGTGCAGAGAATGTACATAAAACCAGTTTTTTGTTTAACAGAAAATTCCGATGGAACTTCCAGGTAAACAAAAAGGCACTGCGTGCCTAAGATACGCACTCGCGTGAAGATGAATGGTGTTGCAGGTGATTACGCGTGATACGAAATGCCTGCGGGTATAAGTTTGACGTAAATGAGAAAATTTCCCATGTAAACGATATTGAAAATCATTCTCATATAATCTATTGAGAAAACAACATTGAATTGTTATAATGTGCTGGCATTCAAATTGAATTGAACATACGAGGAGGATAAAAGGTGAAAGGTATTCGAAAAAATGGATTCAAAGGAGTGGCGGTAGCCGCTGCATTATCTATGACGATGACGACCATGGTGTCTCCGGCAGCGACTGCGATCCCGACAGGAAGATGGGAGCAGTCGATGCAGACAGGAGCATGGAAATACAGAAGTGTTACAGGTGAATATGCCGCAGACCAGTGGCTTTTTGAGAACGGGAAATGGTATCGCTTCGACAAAGACGGAAATATGATCACTGGATGGTATCAGAATCCGGTGACAAAGGACTGGTACTATCTGTGGGCGAACGGAAGTATGGCAACCGGCTGGGTTCCGGTTGGTGGCCGCTGGTATTATCTGAGTGCGTCCGGTGAAATGGCACATGACGGTACGACACCGGATGGCTACAAGGTAAATGCGAACGGTGCTTGGGTTGATGCAAACGGAAAAGAGTATGATGCACCGGGTGGTGAGCAGAAGACATCCGGAAAAAGATCCGGTGGAAGTGATGGATCTTCGGACAGCGATTCAGGAAGCAGTTCCGGCGGGAATTCCTCCAACAGTGGAAATAATTCCGGAAACAACGGAAACGCAGGCGATAGCGGAAACAATTCCGGAAATAATGGAAATACAGGGGACAATGGAAACAATTCCGGCAGCAATGAAAAACCGGGAGACGGCGGAAATGATTCCGGAAATGAGGAAACTCCGGAGAAAAAAACTCTTGTTGTAGAGAGCCAGACAAAGCTGGTGGATCTCGGATGGAGCCAGTATGTGACGGTTGCATTTGCAAAAGGCTACTCCCTGGATGACTGCACACTCACAGTCGATGGAATCGATGTGACATCTGCGTTCACAAAAGTAGATCGTGACGGAACCATTGCAAAATGGGAGATTACAAACTTAAACCCGGCGGTTCTTGCCGTGACAGGAAAAGATGGAGAAACACAGATCATCCGTCTGAGCGAAAATGAGAATCCGGAAGCACCGGAAGTTCGCGAAAATACAGCACCGGCTGCCTTTCTGGCACATGGATCTGTATATGTGTGGGATTATCATCTTGATAACTATGATGAGAGCGGAAATATCAGATACAAACCGGAGACAACGACCTTTGATCTCGGAGAGGAAAAGAGCGGGATCCGTTACTATGCACCGGCAGCAGAGCTGACAGAGGACAAGAGTAATCGGTATGGCGTCGGCGGACAGGCTGTCGTAATGTTTAACTATACGGAAGAGGTGGACAAACAGTGGTTTAATGAGATCACAAAAGTAGCACTGGTATCTGGAAAGGGTTACAACAATACGATCAACGGTGATCTCCGATATGAGAAGAAGCTGGGGGAGCATTACGGAAATACGGTTGGACAGATCATTGTACCGCTGGGCCAGTCGAATTTCTACTCGAACGGTTCTTATTACCTGCGCATCACCTCCGGCGGAAAGAATACACTGATCCCGATCGAGGTTGTAAACGGAACGGCTCCGAGCATGGTCTTAAAAGAGGCTGGAGCAATTACAAGCGGAAAGAATATTCACTTTGAAGTGAAGAACATGACTTATGGAATCGAGATTCCGGTCAGCAAGGTGGAACTTACAGATCCGCATGGAAATACGACCGAACTGGAGAAGATCCGTGACTGGTATCTGATCGGAAACACGTTTGTCCTTTACAATGATGAGAATGCAGAAAACGGACGCAACAATATTCCAGAAGCAGGAAAATATACGATCACTGTACATTCTACCGGATTTAAGGATATGAGCTACACATTTACCGTGAGCACAGGTGCAGCTGCGCAGAACAGTGTAGTTACAGAAGATATCTATGGAATTGATGCGATGTCCAGCGCATCCATCAGCGGCGGAAGCACAAGTGGAAGCGGAAATGCAGCAGAAGGCGGAAGCACGACGATGTCTGCAGACCTGATGTTCGATGCGGATCTGCTCACGAACGCACTTCTCCTTAAGAATATCGGAGTGGAAAATGAATCTGCCCAGGCAATCGCGGATCGTTGGAATTACGATATGAGCGGTTGGGATGCGGTGATCGGGGAAGATGGGACAACATTCTATTCCTTTGCAGAATACCGTGATGCAGTTGAGAAAGCGAAAAATAAGAACGGGGAATATTTAAGCTTTGCAGACTATATTGCAGATGAGAGCGCAGCAGAAACCCTGAATCGCCCGTATGCAGTAAAATATGTGCTTGAAGATAATCGCCTCGGTGGGACGATGATGAGCGGATCCTATCTTGGAAAGACTGCACCAAAGCTTGTTCTGGTCGATGAGAATGGCGATCAGGTCAATGAAATTTTGGAAGGACAGGATGTCCGGATCATGTCGGATGACACCGCGTACTTACAGAAGATTGTTGAAAACGGAAAAATCTACCTGAATGGCAATTCCTATCAGGCGGTTGATCAGAAGCTTTACAGACTGAAAGACAATATTCTTGTTCTTGACAGCTCACTCTTTGCAGTCAATAAAGACAATCAAGTGACCATCAAAGTTGACGGGTATGAGGATAAAGTATTCAATATTGCGATTGCAAAGGATCTCAAAGAGGTAGCACTGGAAGCAGGCGGTGATTTCGAAACCGGAGCAGAAGTGACGATTACCAACACGGCGGATAAGACCGGTGATATCTGGAAGAATCTCCAGAGCGTTGTACTTACAGGACCGGACGGAACGAAAAAGAGACTTCTTCCGAATGGACAGGAGAGCATTTCTGAAAAGATCGGATATACGATCGGTGGAGCAAGTCTGGTACTCGGAAAAGATCTCTTTAAAGAGGCTGGCGAGTACAGTGTGGAGATCTCGGCGCAGTATTATGGCGTGGAGACGGTTGAGTTTGAGGTTAAGAAGACAGAAGAAGGCACGGATGACAGTGGCAAAAAAAAGATGCCTCCGGAGATCCTGAGCACAGAGAAAGATTTTTACGGAGATTTCAAATTTAAATTTGGGTCAGATGCAGAAAGCTGGGTGAGAAATGTCAATGCAGTGAAGGTAAACGATACTGCCTATGGAAGCGGTTCTGTATGGAATAACAAGAACTATTCCAACGCATTAGCGACAGATGGAATTCTTTCTCTTGGAAATCAGTCATTTACGGAAGAACGAAACACCGTTGTGATCTCATCAAAAGGATATGATGATTTTTCTGTTATTGTAGACAAAGATGGAAATATTGTAACTGGAGATTCCGAAGGCGGTGGAAAAGATGATGAAAAAGAAACGTTTGACCTGCCAACGGTTACGAGCACGTATAAGGGATATAATTCCTACGAAATCGTGGTTACCGGTGAAAAGGTTGAGGACTGGCTGGAAAAAGTTTCCGGAGTCTCACTGAATGGGAAGAAGTACAGTGTTTCGAATAGCTATTTTGATATGAACCAGAAATATAGAGTGATTCCTGTGGATCGTACTATTTATATCAGTATTGCTGATCACAGCAACGATAAGAATACCATTGTAATCAGCGCAGCGGGTTATGACGATTTGATCATTATACTGGATAGGCGTGGTAACCAAGTCACTGAAAAAAAAGCCACTCTTACGACTGAACTTCCGGAAATTATCGTGAATACAGAAATCTCGGTTGTCAACGCAAATCCTATTAAGGAAGAGAAGCAGGTCGTTTCAGAAGATATTTCCGGGAAAGACTCTGAGCTTTCTGAAAAGAAAGTTTCCAGTGAGGAGACTAAAGAGGAAGACATTGAAGAAAGCACCGAAGACGCAGAAGATGTCGAAAACTCCGGAGATGCAGAAGCGGCGGAAACAGAAAACGAAACAGAAACAGCAGCAGAGTCTGAACCGAACACAGAGGATGCAACAGAAGAAAATGTACTGGAAGAGGCAGCAGAGCTGTAAAGAAAATACTCAGATACGGGTAGAAAAAAAGCCTGCTGAATGAAAAAAGAAAAGTCCTACGGAAGTAAGATCCGGAGGACTTTTCTTTTTTATAACAAATGCCGGAGCATGTCATGATCCAAACAGATAAGACTTTTGATCTTTAACTGAGTCAGGGACATCCTTTGCTTCTGCTGCGTAAAGGAATAAGCAAATACTGAAGGCTGACTGCGAATATTCTTTGACAACAGTGACACAGATTTTCGCTTTACCAGAACAGGAGTGCAAATTTACTTTGCCTGATAATGCTTCCGCCTCCGCGCCTTCGTATACTCCTTCAGTACATGAAAACATGTCTCGATCTCCTCATCGGAACAGGTTTCGCGGAGATAGTCGAGCGTCTGTCCAAAGACGTTCATATCGTATTCGGTGTGGGCGCTGTGAAGCTGGATCCCCTGTTTGGTGGCATGGTAGAGCTGCTTTTTGTTATTACCGGGTTCGGTCGTCCAGGAGATCAGACCTTTCTGTTCCATGCGTTTTAACATCTGGGAGATCGCCGGCTTGGTGCGGTCCCATTCGCGGGAGAGCTCGGTGACTGTTTTTCCCGGATGATCGATGATATATTTTAACATATGGACTTCCACGGAGGTGTATTTTGTCCCGGTCCCATAGTCGATCGGGAGATTGGAGGCCATGTAGAGCATGGAGGCCTGGTGGAGGATATCTGCCATCTCGGCAGTCCGGTTCGGTTTTTCGGTCATATTGTGTGTCCGTCCTTCATCTTAATTTGCACATTACATCAATCTATGCTATCATTACTATATCAAAAAAGAATGCAAAATTCTATATGAAGTTTTACGACATCTGTTGCTTTCGTTATTTTTCGCGGGTAGGAATTTTCAGAACTGAAAATTCCGTACGATACCGTTGTGGTCGCGGATTTTGCCGCTTCGGAATGCGAAGCATCGGCAAAATCCCGTTGAACATATGGACAGCCAGAAGAACGTGGCTTCATTGGGATTGACAAATCATGCCATATGGATTAAGATACAAAAAGAAGTTAATAAGCTTAACAAAAATAGCAAACATATAAATTCCGGTCAGAGATACATTTGACCATACAACTTATGGATTGGAGGAACAGGGAATATGAAGATCACAAAAGTATGGGCGGTTTATTTCAGCCCGACAGGAAACGCGAAAAAGGTCGTCACAACGATGGCGAAGCGGGCGGCAGAGTGCCTGGGTGTGCCGATGGGAACGGTTGACTTTACACTTCCGGAAAACAGGGAAGGTGTTGTAAGTTTTGATAAGGAAGACCTTGCGTTCTTCAGCACTCCGGTCTATGCGGGCCGTATCCCGAACAAGATGCTCCCGTATGTGCAGACTGCGTTTGAGGGAAACGGGGCGCTTGCGGTAGCGGTTTCTGTGTTCGGAAACAGAAATTTTGACAATGGTCTGATCGAGCTCCGGAATGAGCTTGAGGCACACGGCTTCCATACAGTTGCGGGAGCAGGAATTCCGACGGAACATGTTTTCAGCAGCAAGCTTGCAACGGGACGTCCGGATGCGGATGATCTTGTGAAGATCGCAGAGTTTGGTGAGAAGGTGGCAGAAAAGGTTTCCGGATTGACTGAGATCCCGGAAAAAATCGCGGTCCGCGGAGATGATCCGGTCGGGGCATATTATACACCACTTGGAACTGATGGAAAACCGGCGGTATTCTTAAAGGCAAAACCGAAGACGGACCCGGAGAAGTGCACGAAATGCGGAATCTGCGCGACTGTCTGTCCGATGGGATCGATCCCGAAGGATGCGCCGGATACCTGTACCGGAATCTGCATCAAGTGCCAGGCCTGCATCAAGGCATGTCCGACCGGAGCAAAATATTTTGATGATGCAGCATTCTTATCCCATGTGGAGATGTTGAAACAGAATTATACGAGACGCACGGAGGCGGAGTGGTTTATCTGAGAAAAAGCAGCCAGGGACAGGCAGGTGGATATCGCCTGGGATGAGCGGTGAATAAAATATGCATGATGCGCAGGGAGTGGACAAGTCACTCCCTGCTTTTTTTCGTTTAACAGGAAATTTCTGTTAAACAAAAAGGCACTGCGAGCCTAAGAGGTGCACTCGCGCGAAGATGAAGGTGGGCGCAAGCGACTGCGCTCGGTGCGAGAATGTGCCGAAGTACATTCTTTTTACAGAAACTTTTAGAGTGCTCACGCGGGACGAGATATGAGTATATGGTGGATGAAATGATCGAACTAGAGGTGGACTCCACCAGAAAATACTGCGAGGTATTAAAAAAACTTGGCCGCAAAGTCCCTGTGATCGATAAAAGGTTGGAACATATCCTTGTGACCGGGATGATGAATGCTTACTTTGAGATCATGATCCACGATGTTCCGAAGGAAGAGGCCCTGCACTATGTGAAGGAGCTGAATGACTTTTACACAGCAAGATGGGAGAGGATTATGGGGCAGGAAAGACAGATCCCCTGAAAAAGTACAGAGCTTCATCCGATACAGCTGTTATGCCGCACTCCTTCCCGGAACTGGCAGCTTCATAAAAAGATTATAGGACGCATAGAGCAAAAATGCAAGATTATCGATGCATTGGACAGGAAATACTAAAAAATAAGATTCTCCAGCGTTACTGCGGCAAAATCCCGCTACAGTGCGCGGGAATGGAGTGCACGCGTACTGTAACTCTCCAGTTTTTCAAAGTACGGCGCAAACAGTTCCTTTTCGTACGCGTATCCTGCCATGAACACGCAGTCCATAAAGAGTCTTGTGATTTCCGGATCTTCCTGATCGGTAAGGATCCGTGTCCATTCCGTCCTGGCCTGCTCGCTGAGCTTTTTGAGGAGCCTGTTCCGCTCCTCAAAGAGACCGTCATCTGTCCTGTTTAAGTCCTCCGGCAGGAAGTCCGCAGTCCGTCCGCAGGGAGACGGGCAGGCGGCACAGTCGGGGGCGATGATGGCTTTCTGCTCGTGGATCTGCGAGATGAGATCGTTCGCAGCGGAAGCGGAGAGTGTGTTTCCTGGCATTGCAGCGGCCAGGGAGGCGAAGAGGACCGGGGCAGTTCCTGCCGGGATCTCCTTTGCTTCTGCGGCGCGGGCAAGACCGATGAGGGCGCAGATGACTGCATCCTGTTCCGGGGTACGGCCGGACGGAGTCTGTGAAGTTGATATTGACATAAGATGTTTCCTTTATAATGATTGTAATGTTACTGTACACGAGTAGGAATTTTCTGGACTGAAAATTCTGTACGATACAGTTGCGGCAGCCGATTTTGCTGATTCAGGATGTGAAACATCGGCAAAATCCAGTTACTTCAGGATCCGTCCATCCGTCCCGATCGTGTAGACCTGCCACGGAATGAACTTTCCGCTCGCCATCAGGGCATTCTTTACAGCAGCTTCGATCCCGCCGCAGCACGGAACTTCCATGCGGACAACGGTCACACTCTGGATCTCGTTGTTTTTGATGATCTCGGTGAGCTTTTCTGAGTAGTCTACGGAATCAAGTTTCGGACATCCGATGAGTGTTACATGACCGTCGATGAAATCGTTGTGGAAATTTCCGTATGCGTAGGCAGTGCAGTCTGCGGCAACGAGGAGCTTCGCACCGTCAAAATACGGGGCGCGGACCGGGGCAAGCTTAATCTGGACCGGCCACTGGGAGAGTCTGCTCTCCATGGAGACCGGTGTGGAGTGCCCCGGGATCGCTGCACTGTGGGATGCCGCAGCGTGGGAGATCGTGCGGCTCATGGAACCCGGACATCCGGTAAATTCCGGCTTTGGGGCCGGGGCATCAGAAGGCGCCAGGGAAGCAGCCTTTCTCGCGGCCATATGTGCTAAGACAGCCTCATGGTCGTAAGCGGCAGCCTCACGTTCCTCAAAGCTGATCGCATCCGCCGGACAGGCCGGAAGACAGTTTCCAAGTCCATCGCAGTAATCGTCGCGGATCAGCTTTGCTTTTCCGTCGATCATTGCGATCGCACCTTCCTGGCAGGCAGCCGCACATGCGCCGCAGCCGTTGCATTTCTCTTCATCAATTTTTACGATGGTTCTTTTCATAATGGTTTCCCCTTTCAGATTTTCGTATCATGCCGGAATGCGGACAAACATTCAGCCGCATTTCTGGTTATTATTCGTGGTATCGATTTGTGGTAACTTTGTGTCATGGATTGACTTTCGTGGGGTAAGTATACTACAATAACATAAAAATGTATGTTGTATTTCCAACGAAAACGTTTGAAGTGCGGAGATTTATGACGGAAAAATTTTGTTGCAAGTTCACTTGCATAAGAAATTTTTTCGCCATAAATCTCCATAGGGCGGACGCCCGAAGCTTCTTGTTTTCATGAAATGAAAACAAGAAGACCGCACTTCAAAAAGAGATAGCTGTTGCAA
>OKRR01000502.1_pt1 | contig 44581 bp, 65 predicted proteins | sample 1601211 | NCBI WGS metagenome assembly OKRR01 (sample SAMEA3541525, study PRJEB24748) | human gut metagenome | biome: human gut; feature: human-associated habitat; material: faeces | place: China | collected 2012
GTTACATTTTCTGTACTTGTATAAGAATAAGTTTTAACATTGTATAAATTTTCCATTCTGGTATTGGAAAATTTATTGAGTTTCAATTCAGAAGGTTCGTTTCAAAATTCTTTTAGTGGAAATTTTAACGAGCTAAAAATTTTTACACTTCAATCTAACCCAAGTGTAGAATTAGGAAATAAAATACACATCAAACATACTGCTCCTGCTGGATATGAAATTTTAACAGCAACAGTATTTTGGAAAGATAATATTCAAATCCCAGAGTATATAGGTTTTGATTATGAGCGAGGAAGTACAGATATAACAGTAGTTTACTCTACGATAAATCAATCTCGGTCTTATGTATTAACTCTTTTTTGTAAAAAGATATAAAATTATTCTAAAAAAGTTGTTAATTGCCCCATAAATGTATTACTAAGAACTAATTGACTATTCGTTGACTGGACGATTAGGGTATTACTTTTTAAACTAAACTGTCCAGCACTACCATTATTTCCAGTTATTGATGAAGCTGTATTTAGGCATTTCATTGTATCTGGTAAATTACATTTATATTGAATTCCATATTTAAGATTTTCTATATTATAAGTATATGCTGCTATAACAACTAATTTACCATATATAAATACAGTAAATTCAACTCCTGTTGGATTAGAATAAAACTTTTGGGTTTTAAGACTTTGTAAATTTTCCAATACCAGAATGGAAAATTTCTCAAAATTTTATGAGTTTAAATTTAATTTTCCTGGGCTAACTTATGGAAGAGTAACTAGAATCGCAAATCTTATAACTCTAATAATAGACAGTGGACAATATTTCTATAATAAGAATAATATGGTAGTTTTGAATATACCAAAAAACTTTAGACCTAAAAACACAATATTTTTCTCTGCATCTTATAGAAATAGTAATAAATCTTCAACTTTTATACTAGCTCCAAATGGTGATTTGACAAAAGCTGCTGAGGATGACAATCAAGGAGCTTATTATTTTACAATAACTTATCCTGTTGACTAAACTAATTAGCAGTTACATAAGCTATTGTAGTTTGCATATTTCTTACTGTTTGTGAAGCCAAATTATGCGTATAAAATTTGCCTTGTGGAGTCAATCTAAGCCAATGGTAGTTCATTTGACTAGCATTACTATTAAATAAAGTACCAGCCATAGTTACAACATTTTTTGGCCTAAATTCTACTGGCATGTCTTGTGCTGGAATTAAAACATCTTTTGCTGCTACTCTTGCAAATTTTATTTCTAATATACAAATATTTAAAAATTTTGTAACTGTGTAACTAATATAATTATCTGCTGTTACATTTTCTGTACTTGTATAAGAATAAGTTTTAACATTGTATAAATTTTCCAATCTCTTACGATTTTCCCATATAGATAATTCTTCAAAATTTCCATTTGGAAAGGTTGCTGCTCCTCCAACTTTACATACATAAAATTTCTTATTAGGTTTAAAATAATAAATATTTCCTACGATTGCATTTGAAACAGGGAAAGTTCCTTCTTCTTTTCCTACTGCCGCAACTACTCTATCTTCTATATCTTGTGCTGTTCCTTTGTATCCTCCATTTTGAGTGTAGTTTTCTTCTAGGTATTCTTTTGTTATATATAAATCTTTTCCAGAATTAGGTACTATTATAGATTGAGCATTAGAAGCGATTAAATTTAATTTCAACTCAATTTTAAAAGGTCCATCTGTTTCAGGAGGAATCCAAGAAGTTTCATCCCCATCATTAGTATAGTAATACAATATTTCTTGCTCATCATCATTCACAAACACACCTATTTCCCTAGGATAATAACCTGTATTTAAGCTTACATTATCAATATTGGTAGTTAAGATAACAGTGTCATTTTCTTGCTTAAGGGATAATATACCTTTTTCAGTTTTTTGATTTACCAATGTCTCCAATTCAGCTGGATTGTCATAGTCATCAAGTCTACCATCACCTATTTTTATCTTAGAAAAATTGATTGGTTTATTTTCTGCTTGTATTTTAGCTAAATACTCTCTCCCTTTTTTTGTTATTCCATTAAATTTCATTTAGTTATACCTCCTATTATTTCTTTATAACCTTTTATGAAAACCCTATTATCAATACTAAAATCTTTCTTTTTGTTTTCTTTAGTAGATATTAAACTTATTTCTTTATAACCTTTTATGAAAACCCTATTATCAATACTAAAATCTTTCTTTTTGTTTTCTTTAGTAGATATTAAACTTATTTCTTTATAACCTTTTATGAAATAATTAGAACTATTTTTTTGCTTTAACTCTATAAAATCTAAATGACTTCTAACATTTTTATTAGAATTTATATTTTCAATTAATTCTCTATATTCATTAGAATCTACTATTTTTTTATCTGTAAAAATTCTAAATGTTCCAGGTTTTCCATTGTATTCTGTCCATTCTTTTACATCAAAACCTTTATATAATACTCCACACACATCTTTTAAAACTTTGGTTGTACCCATGTTTATTTTAGAAAATATAGCTTTTTTAACTAGCTTTTTCTTTTCATTAAGATTGGCATTTTTGGTATAAATAGAATATTCCCACAACAGTAAATTTATTTCTTGTTCGTTCATAAAATCTACTAATTCTAGTTTTTTTAGTTCAGCATTAATTTTGAAATTTCTTTTTTGCAGTACATAATCAATAGCTTCATAGATATATCTTGTAGTAATATCATCAAGAGTAGATACAGCTGCAATATCTGTTAATTTTAAATCATCAATCAAAATCATATATCTTCAACTCCTAGATAATTTATTGTAATATTCCCGCATTTAGCATATTGATTAGATTCTAATTTTATGTACTGAGGAGATGTGATTATACTTCTTTTAACACCTAGTAACTTTAATCTTTTTATTAACTCATCTGGAATAATATCCCTGCCGAGTTTATTTTTTTGCCATTCAACATACTCATTCACCGTAGTTTGAACATTAGTTCTTATGGAATTGATATTTAATTCATCAGATTTATTTATGTAATAATCAAACTCAATATTATAGTTGATAACATCAGGGCTTTTCACTGTAACTTTATCAGTTAATGGTCTAATTTCATCTGAATTTACAACTTTTAAAACTTGACTTTTCATTTCTTCTGTGGGTACTCCTTCTTTGGTTAAAACATAGATATCAACCTCACAAGGATTAGGGCTCTTTACAGTAACATCTATAATTTCTGGAGATGTTGATAATGTCCAAAATATATAAGCTCCCTCTGAACCTGCAACTGAAAATGAATCTGGAACAAGTCTTAATCTTTCCCTATAAACTTCATCTTCTTCTAAGTCTGTGCCTCCATTTGATACAGTTATATTCTCTACTTTTGAAAAGTAAGGATATAAGTCAACCATAGTATTTATATGCCCAATAGGAATATCATTAGCAATAGTTCCTGATGTTTTACAAGTTGCTATCCCATCAACATACAAAGTATTTTCTGCTATTGAATATTCCTCATTTGTCTCAAAATAGAGGTCATTATATCTAATCAAACTACCCTTAGGAATTACGATTTTCTTTTGTTTTGGTGATATGATGTAGAATCTAAATGTTGCCTTAGCATATTGTTCATCTAGTCTTAAACCTCTATCTCCATACCTATCTCCTAATAAATCTAATCTATTATCTCTTGCATACTTCAAGTAATTCTGCTTTAAATTATCATTGTAATTTTCTTCTCTCATAGCAATTAAATAGGCAACACTTGCAAAAATAAGACCCTCAGGAGAATATTGCGATATTTCTCTTCCACTCAATTCTTGAAACTTATCTTGCATTTGTTGCCTCATTTCCTCTGCATTAGATTCAATTATTTCATAAGTATCTTCATTCATACCATCACCTCTATTTCCAAAATAACTTCTAAATCATTATTAATTAATTTTAAATCTAAATTTTTTAGTAAAGCCCTAGGTTCATATTTTTTCAAAGCTGTTAATAACAAACCTATTAATTTATTTTTTATGATATTTATATTTTTATCTATTAAATCACTATCCATAGCAAATTCTCTCATTAAGGGTTGTTCTTCCTTTGTAACTCTTAGAATCATATGTACATTTCTTACAACATCTTCAACTTCATTTTTTGGATTATAGTTTATTTCATCTTTTGAACTGATAGTGTAAATCATTTAAACACCTTCTTTTGTAGTTTTTTTATGGTATCCTCATACTCAAAACCTAGAAATGTTTTAGTGTTTTGCTTATATTCTATTTTCTTTTGATATTGTAAAGGGTCATCTACATATTCAAGTAATGTTATATCAAGATTTATATAGTCAAATTCACCTGTAACTAAATTAAAATGAGATAAGGTTTCATCTATTCCAGTAATTAAAAAAGGAAATTCACCTATAACATTAAATCCTATTATTAAAGGTGCATATTTCCCTAATTCCATAAAATCTTTTAACATTTGTAAATGAGTTCCAGGAGATTTGGTTAATCCTGAAATAAGTTCAATAGATAAGCTAACCTCCATTAATTCTCTACCTTGTTGTCTTACTTTTCCTATTCCATAAATAGGTTCATGTTGAGTAATTTTAGCTTTTCTTCTCCTAGATAATTCTTTTTTTAAAGAAAATACATTTAAATCACTAGCATAAAATATAATATCTCCTAAACTTCCTATCATGATGGACCTCCTGTACTATCTCCCCCAGCTTTTACTCCGCTGTGAGTATGAGTATTAAGATTAATGTCTCCTGCTTTTGCAATTCCTTTTGTGGTACTATCAGCTTTAAATAAACAATTTCCATCAACTGTCAAAGTTTTTTTAATTTCAACATCAGCAGTAATTACTACTTTATTTATTGGTGATAATGTCAGGACTCCATTTTTATACGAATAGAATCCTCCATCTGAAAATGTTCTTTTTACTTCTCCTTCTGAAATACTTGATTTTCTCATAGGACAACCTAGTATATAACCTTGCTCCATCATATCTGGTAGTGATAAAACTATAACTGTTTGACCTATTGCAAGATTATAATTATCAGAATGTGATTCAGAAAAGGGAACTAAAATATTAAGCCAATCGCTTATCTTATCGTCTCTATCTGGAAATATTACTCTTGCCTTACCATTTTTTACATCAATTGAGTTTATTTCGCCTTGTTTTAAAATATCTATCATCTTTAAAATGCACCTCCTCCACCTCTACCGCCATTAGTTTTACTTTCTTCTGTTTTCTTTTTAGTATTTCCTTTTGTTTTTTTTCTTGTTTTCTTCCTAACTTTTTTCTCTTTTTCTTTCTTATCACTCTTAGCTTTATCAATCGCTTTTGCTTTTTCTTCGGCACTTTGTTTTGCTCCAACTTTATATGCTTCAATATCACAAGAATAATCACCACTTATATTGTGAATAACTTTATCTATAATGTATCTACCAGCAAATCTACCAAAACTTTCATCTAATTCAATAATACATCCAGCACAATACATAACATCACCGTCAACAGTTAAATTGATTGAGTATTCTTGTTTTAAACTATCTTTTAAAGTTTTTTCAGCCACTTTTTTAGCTTGCGATTTTCCCTTAGTCTTAATTTTTTTAGTTTTCTTTTTCTTAGTTCTTTTTTTATTAGCTTTCTCTTTAAATGCTAAATATCCTCCACCATCATTAATCATAAGTTACCTCGTTTCTTTTCTCCAACTCTTCTCTTGTTATAGTTTCTACTATGTGTTCTTTTTTATCAGCATCATAATAACTAACTTCAACTTTATCGTAAACACCTTGATTCTTCTTTTTTAGAGTGAAATTTCTAATTCTATGATCTTTAATATTAAAAATATCTATACTTTCATTTTTAACTAAATCATCATCATAAAATACAACTATCTTATCATCAGTAACTTTTAAACTTAAAGCAGTTTCAGATAATATTCTTTTTAAAAAACCTAAATCAGTTTCTCTATCTTGGTCCAGTCTTTCAAAAAATACATCATCACAATGTAACTCATAGTTTAATTCGTGTTTTGTTGCTATTTTAAAAATTAATTCTTTAAGAGTTATTTTTTCCCAAGCTACACTATTAACTTGTTCTCTAATAGTCTGGTCTAGTGGTAAAGCTAAGCATTTCAAAGATAGTCTTTGATTATTAAAAGTAGGCTCATCTACATAAAAAGAACCCAGATCCAAAAATCTAGGTTTACCATTTTCTGTTTGAACTATTCCAACAAGTAATCTTGCATTTTCATCTGGATACCATTCATTTAACCATCTATAATCTAAGTTCTCAATATCCATTTCTAAATCATCAATAGCATTTTTAGAATTATCAGTGTATGACAATGATGAAATGCTAGGTTGAATTTCTTCTGTAATATTTACACCCTCATAAAACACTAATACTTTTATATTCCTCGCTATCCCAATTTAATCACTTTCCTTTCGCAATAAAAAAAGCAGCTTTTACACTGCTCTATGAAGGTTATTTATTTCTGCTTTTAACTTTTTCTTGTAAAGTCTTAAACTCTTCGACACTCAAGTTTATTTTTTCTTCTTTTAAATATCCGTTTATAGATTCATCATCTGCTGTTTTTCCTTTTTCTTCTATATAATATTCAAAACCTTTAACTTTTTTAAAGTCTTCATAGCTAACTTCATTTTCATTTTTATTAGTATCTGTAGCTTTCACATTGGCACTTTTTAAATTTAAGTAATCTTCTACTTTGGCTAATGTATCTTTTATTTCTTTATCTGATTTTCCTATTCTGTTAGTTAAAATGTTTAAAACTGTTTGCTTAGCGGTTTCTTCTTTTTCTCCTGTTTCAATTAAATTAGCAACCGCATGATAATACTCAAGATACAGCTCTTTTTCATCTTCAGTTGGAATATAAGCCCTAGCTTGTGCATAACTTTCTATGTTTTGACCATTTCTAACAATAGTATATCCATGAGTTCCTGATGCTTTATTCCAGAATCTTTGGTCTCCATATGCATGTACTATAAAATCTTTCATTCCATCATCAAGATATTTTTTAACATATTCTGCCATTTTCTCATTGATTTGGATATCTGTAGCATCATCAGGCACTAGAATTTGTATCCAAGTATCTCCAGTTTTATTATCTGTAATCACAACAGACATACTAGAATTATCTTCTTTAACTGTTTCTTGTGGTGCTTCTGTAGCTTTTTCAGTTCCACAACCAATAAAGAAAATAAGCATTAAAAATAGAAATATTTTTTTTAACATATTTTCCCTCCTAATAAAATTATAATACCTATTGTACTATAAACCATTTGTAAAATCAATATTACTACATTCCTATCTTTTCCATGGTGGTAACTTAGATGCTTCTACTATGTTAGTAGTAGCTTCAATTTCTGGAACTATAATAGGTACATTAGAATCAAAGACAGCAATAGATAATAATTCAAGATTAGTTCTCATAAGTTGATGGAAATACTGTTCGGTCCCATACAATTTATAACTTATTAAGTCCCAAGTATCTCCATTAACTGTTTTGTATACTTTTACTTTATTCATATTATCGCCGTCCTTCTTTTCTTACTTTGCATTTCTTCAATTACTCTTTTAACTTCTCTAGCAATATCTGTTGGATTAGCTGAATTTCCAGTAATGTTAATAGTTATTGTATCTCCTCCTATAATAGTCTTTGAATTATTAGAAATATTTCTTATTCTATCTTTTAAAGATGATACTCTTGAAGATAAAGATTTTCTAGTCTGAGAATTATTTAAAATTCTAGTTCCACGAGGTAAATTAGCCATAGTTTGAGAAGCAACCAGATATGAACCGTTATTAATTTCAACAAGTTCAGCCCCTCTTTCAGCAAGAGTCGTAAGACCTCCACTAAAATAATTTGTTCCTGAATAATTTTGTGGGACATTTCCACTTAAAATTTTTGCAGCAGCTTGTTGTTTTTTTAATCTTGCAAATCTTTCATCAAAAGTTTCCTCATCATCACCTATTCCTATCCAATTTTTAAATTTTTTCCAACCACTTTTTATTTTTTCCCAAACCTTAGAAGCGATATTGACTATCCCTTCAAAGATTTTTCCAAATCCTTTAACAAAATCTTTAACTCCATCTAATAATAAATCTCCATTAAGTGTAAAAATTCCTACAACAATTTTTATTATCCCTTTTATAACATCAACTACACCACTAAATATTTTTTTCACACCATCTCTAAACCATTCTACTTTATTATATAGCACTATAAAAATAGCAATAACTGCTACAATAGCAGCAATTAACAATCCAACAGGATTTGCAGTAAAAGCTACTTTTAAAGCTGTCCCAACTATTTTTATGATTGATATAAATTTTCCGCCTAAAAATTTTCCCATTTTTATAAATGTTCCAAATAATTTTGAAGCTAATGGAAACGTCCTTTTTAATGCAAATAAAAGTCCACCTTTACTTTTAAATGCTCCAAATTTATATAACCACCCTACCCCTTTTGCAAATGGTCCTAATAGCATTTTATTTGCAACGCCCATACCTAAGTTCATTGCAGCAAAGCCAGCAACCATTTTTATTATAAAAGCAGTTAATTTGGGATTTTCTTTGATAAAGTTAGCAACTCCTTTCATAAGACCAGTTAGCCAATTCACAGTTTCTTTTAATTCAGGAGCCACACTTTTACCTATATCAGCTAAACTATTCATAAAATTATTCTTCAAAATCTTTAGTTGATTACTTAATGTATCTAATCTATCAGAATATTCAGCATTAACAGTTTCATTCTCTGATACTGCTTGCCTTGCTTGGTTTAATTTTTCTTTAACTCCATCTAAATTTTCAGATAATACAGATAATCCATTAATTACAGATTTATCACTGCCAAAAATATCACTAATTAGAGCAGATTTGTCTGCAACATTAGCATTTTTTATTTTTTCTAAAACTTTTAAGATAGTTCCCTCTGCATCAATAGCCATTTCTTTATTAATAGTTTTAGCATCCAATCCTAAAAATTTTAGTGCAGATGCTTTTGCTTTTGTATTAGCTCCTTGCGAAAGTTCTGAGTATAATTTCCCTAAAACAGTGCTTGTCTGCTCAGCATTGACATTAGCTGATATCAAGGATGTAGCAAATGCCATATTGGATTCTTTGGATAAATTAATTGCTTTAGCAAAACCACCAGTCCTACTTGATACATCTGCTAATTGTGCAGCAGTTACTGAATAATTATTAGATAGCATATTTAATGTATCCATATAAGAAAATAACTCATCTTTGGATAAATTTAATTGTTCTTTTGTTTTTGCTAAAAATGTCCCTGCCTCATCAGTTGATATATCAAAAGCAACTTTCATTTTACCAGCCATATCAGTGTAAGCTACAATATCTTCACCTTTAATTCCGGATTGTGCTAAACTTCCAGCAATTTCATTTACCTCTATCTGTGATAAAGGGCTATTTTTAGATATTTCTGCCAATTTATCATAATATTTTTCTGCTTCTTTTCCTAAAATTTTTCTTAAATCAGCTTGTGATTCTTCTACATCAATATAGAATTTAACTGGAAGAGCTAATACTGCACCTGTTGCAAGTCCTGTTTTAATTTGTTCACTGCCTTTTTGTGAAAATTTGCTCCCTAAATCAGACATTGCTTGTGCTTTACTTAAATCTTTTTTTAATTTTTCTTGTTTTTTAAGCTCGTCATTAACTTCTTTTAATCTCTTTTTATATCCTTCTAATTTTATGCCCTCTTTTTCCAATTCACTTCTTGCAGCTTGAAAGATATGTTTTTGCCTTTCTTTTTGCTTATTAAGTTTTTCAACATTCTTTTCAGCATTTTTGACTTGTTCTTTAAATTCAGCAGTAACATTATTTGATTTTAGATATGCTTTTCTTAAACTTTCTAAATTTTTTACTGCTTTATTATATTCAGAATTAGCACCTTTATAAGCCTCAGCTACTTTATCTAAGTCTTCTAATTTTTTTTGAGATTTAACCAAATCCTCTGTAGAATCCTTTACATCTTTTATAGCTTGTGTTGCCTTAGAAAAAGATGCCATAGCCCCAGCTGCACCAGCTACTCCCATTTGCCAAACTAAACTCATATCTCTTGACATTTTTTATCACCTCCAATATTTATTCCATTGACTTTTAAAATTGAATATTGTATATTATAAAAAAAGAAAGAGGAGGAATAACAGTGGTTAATAAAAATAATAATATTTTCAAAGGTTTTAAAAAACACCCTTTTTTATTTATTTTTGGAGTTTTACTTATGTTATTTCTAACATCTCTATTTTTAATTTTAACTCCAATAGGTTGGATAATATTAGGTAGTGTCCACTATACTTTCACAGAGGGGTCTGCTTTTCAAAAAATTATTTTTTTACTATTATTTCTTTTTTATATATGTGGTACACTTATATTAATAAACTCTGTAAGTGATAATTAAGAGGTTATCTTAAAATGATAGCCTCTTATTTTTTATTCTCTCTCTTTTTGCCTTTCTTCCTCTTCCTCGGCTAGTTTGTTAGCTTTTGCTATCCAGTATTCAAGTTCATATAAGCTATAATCCAAAATTGAATCATAGCTTATATTTACTTTAAAATAATTTAGAACTCTTAAAAGCTCTGTTATCATATCCAGGTAAATTAAGCACCAGTTTCCTCTGTTATCTCCTCTGTAATATTCTTCTGATCCTCTTTCTCGTCCCAGCCTTTGCTCAAAAAACGCTTTACCCCATTCACTACCTTTAAGTAGTCAGCAGATTTAAGAATTAATAAATCTCCATACTTAACATTGATAGCTTTTGCTGCAACTGTTAATGCCCAAGAATCTTCTAATTCTTTTACTGCTCCTGCATCTTTATTTCTAGCTTTAAACTCTTTTTCACATTGTATAAAATCTTTACCTGTCATTTCTTCAATGTTTATATCAAGTTCTTCAAATTCTTTACTCCCAAAGTTATATACCTGTGATAATTTTATTTTCATATTGTCCTCCTAATTTAATCCTAAATATCTTCTAACAGCTTCATTTGCTAATCCATGGATAACATTTACATTATTCAAAACATCTATTTCTATAACTGTCTTTCCACCAATTTCTAGCTTATAATAAGTAACTGATAAATCAATAGAAGTTTCCAATTTTCCACTAGGTTTCATCTTCAATCCATCCATTTTCTTAATAAGACCTTTAAAAGTTGCATCTATTCCGTAAACATCCGCTCCATGAGTTTGTCTGTTCATAGCTTGTGCTGCACCTTTACATTCAATCAAAATAGATTTTTCATTATTAATTTCTAATACTGTTTCATCCACACAATCCATTTTTATTTTTGCTTCTAACTTTTTAAAGTGTCCCATTAAAGGAACTTCTAATTCAGCTGTTAATCCCATTTGTTCAGCTGTAACTGTATCATACTCAATGTTTGGTAATTCAACTTCTGAAATTCCAGCTAAACTATTAGAACCATTAATATATGTTTCAGCATCTATCAGTGCATTTGGTATCTTTTGTCTTCCCATTTTTACCTCCTATCTAAACTGTTAAACTTTCTGCAAATTTTTGTAATGAATCAACATCATAAACTTTTTTAAATGTTATAGATTTTGCTCCAGGAATAATTCCAAGGTCAATAGTCCAAGTAATATCTCCATTTATAATGTCAATCAAGCTATTATCTGATGAATAAAAATTAACTTTTGCAGATAATAATTGATCTGCTGCAACAAGTGCATTAAGTCTAATATTCATTGATTTTTTCATTGTTTCAGCCATTTTTAAAGTGAATTTTCTATCAACATTTCCAAAATAAGATATTACAAGTTCATTTCCTATGTATTTAAACATTCTACGACCATAAATAAATTTATCTTTTGGATCTGTTGCTAGTGGATTTTTTGCTGTTTCACTTCCCCAGCATCTCCACCCTTTAAAATTAATTGCTGTTACAACACCATTCTTATTTAAAAAGTTTGCTTGCTGTTCCTTATCTAGTCTTATTTCTTCATAATTACCACTAGCATTTTTCCATACAAATGCATCCATTTTATATGAATAATTAGATGGTCCTTGACTTGGTACTCCATTATTTTCTCCATCAACTTTCATAGATAATGCTGCATAATGAATAGATTGATAATAAATCTCACCAGCAAGTTTTATTTTGCCATATAAAATAACCTGGTCATTACTTAAAACATTGTTTGTTTCTTTCCATTCAGTTATTTCATTGTATTTTTTATCAATGGGTGCATTTATTAAAGCGATAGCCTCAAACATTCCGCCATTTAAGTTCTTAGCTTTTGTTTCCATAATAGCTGCAACATCACTTTCATATGAAAAGTCAGGAACATCTATAAAGGCTGGCAATTCAGAATATTTTAAGAATATTTCATTAACTAATTCTAAACCTGTTCTTTTCATAGTTGCACTGTCAAAACCTCCAATAGCTTCTGCCTTGGTTACTTTTGATAAATCAACTTCTTCATACTCAATATCAATATTATTTCCAGCCACTTGTGCATATATTTCAAGCCCTTCTGATGTATAAACTGTTCTTGCATCCGAAATAACTTGTTTTCCAGTGCTATTTTTTACAACAACTGTTTCTGGAATTATCTTATGATTTGGAATTAATATTTTTCCTCTTTCTAATGCTTTATTTTCCAAAGTTTTCTTTGCTGATTTATGCTTTTCTAAATCCAAAATATTTACAATGTATAATGGAGCTACTGCATATAATTCAAAAAATATCTTTATTGCTTGTGATATAGAAAAATCTAAATCATAAGTATCTCCAAAATATTGAATAGCTTCTTGATAAGTTCCTATTCTTATTACTTCATTGATTTTTCTGTTTTCTGTTTTAACCTTGTGAATTGGTGCTGTTCCAACTATAAAATGCCCATAATCTAAAACCACAGGTAATTGAAAGGCTGTAGCCCCTTCTTGTTGGTATGTACCATGTTTATAACCCATTTCTACCTCCTACTAATTCATCTACTATAGAATTAAAATATTGATAGTCCTTATTGATTTTAGGGTACTCTTCTACTGGAATTAATAGCCTTCCAAGTAGTGGATACTTTTCAATAAGTTTCTCAATTTCTTCACCAAAATATACAGTCCCTCTTACAAAGAGAAACTCAGGTAAATCTAGCTTTTTTCCTACATAAATATATGTTTTCATCGTTAACCCCTTCCAAGTAATTTAGCTATTTTTCTATTAACTACTTCTGATGTGTCAGGTACTCCAAATACTCTAAATCTACAAACAGAGTAAAAATATGGATCTGCTTCTGATGTAAAATACTCTACAGAAAAAGGGAAAGATTGATCCACAGCAAATTTTCCATCTACTGTGCTCTCATTCAGAAACTCTTTTTTTAAATAATCTCCAATAGATAAGTTATTCAAATAATCTTTTTCAATTTCCATTTTAGTACCTATCCACACTTCTAAATCTACTGGTACATCATAATTATCAATACCATTTCTAGTTTGTTCAAACTTAGTAACCCTTAAAATAGCAAAAGGAAAGAGGTCTTTTTCGCTCTTTCCTTCTTCTCTATCTTCATGATTAATCTCTGGTAAAAGTCCATGATACACATTTATATTTTTATCTTTTAATTTTTTAACCAAAAAATCATATACTAACTTTTCTACTTCAAGTATCATAATCCTATCACCCTATCTATTTCATGCTCCAATCTCATTCTAAATTTTTCATCTGCATAGCCTTGTAGATATTCTAAAATTGATAAATTACCAAGCATCTGAGGTGCAGATGGACCTCTTAATCTATCTATTTTTTGTCTTTTTATCACCTTTCTTTTTCCTTGAATTTCTTTAAAACCATCTACTCTTTTAAAAGCACCTAATTTCCCACTATAATAAGCAATAAAAGCATTAGGTAGATTTTTTATTCCATCTCTTTTTATTGCTCCAGTAACTATTTTTCTTCCTGATTTAGGTCTAGTTTTAGGCTTTAATAAAAAATGGTCCATTCCAATAGGTCTACCACCACTAGTAATTTCACCTTTTAAAGAATTTTTAGTAGATTTAAAAACATTTATGGTACTACTCAGTTTATTTCTTTTAACATAATAAGTATCCATTGTTTTTTTGATTTGCTCAGTCTTTACCATTTCAAGTGAACGATTAATAGCTCTTGAAATACAACCAGGTAATTCAGCTTCATATCTTCCAAGAGCATTTATAATCTCATTTATCCCTTTTACTTCAAGTTTTACTCCTATCATTTTTCATCATACCTCGTTAAGTCTATCTCTAATAATCCCATATCTTCCTTGGTTTCTTCTACTAAATATCTAACTCCATCTACTAAGATTTTTTCTCCAGAATGAGGCGAGAATTTAAAGAAAGATTTTTCTATAAATAGAGTCAATCCTTCAATAAATAACCCATCATTCTCCAAAGATTTAGTTCTGTTTTTTTGTTTATTCTGAAATCTCTCTTCATCAATAACACAGATAGTTTCTTTTTTTCCAATAGTATGTTTATCTCCAAATTCTTCTAAATTCAGAAAAACATCTATTATATCACTAGCTACTTCATCTTTAAAACTCATAACTAAGCCTTTTTAGATTTTTTAGAATTCTTGCTAGATTCTTCAACTTCTGTGTTTTCTTCAATTTCTTCAAGATTTTCAGCTTTTTCTTCTGTTATTTTTTCAGTTTCAACCAGTTCAAGACTTTTAACTTTTTCAATGACTTCATTTTCTAAAATATCTACTATTTCTCCAGGATTATAAACAATTCCTGAATAAATAAGAGCTTGTTTAACTTTTAATTTCATATTGTCCTCCTATTTAATTTTTAAAACTTTTATTGCATCAATATCGAACGGAACAGGTAAAGGTCTTGATTCTGTTCTTATTTCAAGAGTATTAGCTTTTGGATCTTCATCTTCAAAAGGCACTCTTTCTGCAACAATAACTCCCTTAGCTATGTCAGCAGCAGGTCCATAGTGTAAAGAGTTGTTAGATGGTGCAAATAAGACTCTTCCTTCTGGAATCATTTTCTTTGTTTCATAAGTTTTTCCATCAGCTTTTAATACAGAATGCTGAGTTTGATATGAGTAAATAGGGATATTATAAGGTGCTAAAATCCCAATAAACATTGCTCCACTAGCTAATTCTTTTGGGTCTATTTGTCCAAAATTAGCATTTTTAATATCTAGTAATTTAGCTATTTTTTCATTTTGTGTGAATAATCTAGCTGCAACAGGGTCCATCACTATATTCTCTACTTTTTGACCTGTTGTTTCTCCAATTAAAGTTATTACTGTTTCAATGTCTCCAGCAATATCTGCATTTGGTTGAGTCCATAATGTAGCAGGAGTAATTTCTTGAACTGTTCCATATTCTATTTTGTCTTCAATACCTTCTCCTTTTACTACCACTGAACCATTAAACATTAACTCAATGCACATTAACTCCTCTCTTCTTGAAATTTGTTCTTCAAATTCTGCAAAAGATTCCCCTATCAATTTAGCTTTTTTTTCTTCTGGGGATATTCCCCCATAAATAGTTTCTCCTGCTGATTTAGCAAAATAAATTTCTTGTGCAGAGAATGTTCTCTTTGGTGCTACTTTTGGGGCACTGTAATATTTAGAAGCGTAACTTCTTTTTACTACTTCTGTTCCTGGGATTAACTCAGATACAAAAGGAGCTACTAATTGTCTTCCTTTTCTATATTCAATTTCCCATTTTGGATATTCATGAGTTTCATGTTTTCCAAAAAACATATCTCTTATAAATGTCTTTGGTTTTATAACTGACTGGTCATATACTCCTAAAAATTCCATTAATACTGCCATTAATATCTACCTCCTAATTCTTTTACAATTATTCCTTTGTCTCTAGCTTTTTTGATAAAGTCAGCTTTTACTGTAGCTGCTTTTAATTCAAGCCCTTCATAAATAACTTCTCCAAATACTACAACTGTGGTTTTAGTCTTAGCTGTAGCTCCATCAGCTGCTTCTAAAACTATTCCAAATAAATCTGCACCATCTGATAATTCAGCTTTAGCATTTACTGCTTGTCCTCTTTTAACTGATTTACCTTGTGGTACTTCTAATTCCATAACTTTATGACCTGTACCACTTAATAATTGGTCAACTTCATACTTTTTACCATCTTCTATAAAGCTCATTTTGTACCTCCTGTTTTTTTATTCATATACTTTAAAATATTATTAACTGATATTCCTGCAACTGCTCCAAAATTTTCTTCTTGTCTTGGGCTTACAGGAACAGTTGTAGTTTGACTTTCATTTATTATATTTTCCAAAGTTGCTTTATTATTTAATTTTTTTAAATTTAATATTTTTAAAGCAAGATTTGCTGCATCAATAGGCTCATTAAATTTAGCATTATTGAGAATTTCTTCATATCCAACTAAATCTAAATTATCAATTTCTTGTATTCTTTTTCTTTCTAAATTAATAGTTTGTTCTACAATTTCTTGATAGATCTCAGGATAAGAATTTTTAAATTTTTCAACAGTCATATCTTCTTTTATATTTTTTGCTGGAACTGCTGGTCTTCTATTAGGAAAATTCTTAAATTTAGAAATATCAAAAGCTAAACTATTTACAATTAGTAAATTATTAACATTTTGAGGTTTTTCCATTTCTCCAACTATTTCATCAATAAAACCATAATCTTTAGCTTCTTCGGCATTGAACCATTTTTCTTCATCCATAAGTGCAGATAGTTCTTCTTTTGTCTTATTCTTAGCTTTTGCTAAGTAAGTTTCTAAGATACTATCTTTAACTTTATCTAGTAAGATTCCAGTTTTTTCAAGTTCTTGTTTATTTCCATAAGCCCAAGTTAGTGGATTATGTATCATAAATAAAGCATTTTTTGGCATTTTTACAACATCGCAAGCACTTGTTATAATTGTAGCTGCACTAGCTGCAAGTCCATCTATAAAAGCTGTAACTTTTGCTTTATGATTTTTTAGTGTATTTGCAATAGCTACTGCGGCAAATACACTTCCACCAGGTGAATTGATATGTAAGTTTATATTTTCAACTTCTCCTAAATTTGTGATATCTTCTTTAAAAGTTTTATCACAAATATCATCCCACCATTCATCAGAACCAATAGTTCCATACAAAATCATATCTGCACTATTTTCTTCTTCATTCTTCATTATGTTCCAAAACTTCGTTTTCATCTTTGGCATTTTCAATAATCACTCCTTTTTCTTTTAATAATTTATTTTCTTTTGCTAAGATTCTTACATTTTGCTCAAAATCACCCCCATTCAATTCAACAGTTTCTTTTGTTCTAGTTGAGAAACCTTGTTGAACTCTTAAGGTACTTGCCTTTACTTCTTTTAATGGATCTAATTGTCCTTGACTAGGACCGTTCCATTGAGCTCCACTCCAAGCCTTAGTTAATAATGGATCTTCTCCATAATTTTTCATTTCTATTCTTCCTGATAGATAAGCCTCTCTTAACCATTCCTCATAAACTACCTGAGTAAAATTACTTGCAAACCAATCTCTTCTTTTTCTAAACATTTTCCAAGCTTCTAATAAAGCCGCTCTACTTGCCGAATAACTCGCCGTAAAATGTTTAATTAGTAACTCATAAGGAACTTCCAATGCCGCTCCTATTTGTCTTAAAATAGAAGTTACAAAAGGATCGAACTGTGCATTAGGTCTTCCAGGGTTAGTTTCTTTTGCTTTTTCACCAGGATTTAATCCTACAACTAGTCCAGGACTTAATTCAATGTTTTCATCTGTATTTGTATCAATCTTTTCAGTTTCATCTAAGACTTCATGGTCTGCAATATTAGTTCCTTGTGCATTATCCTTATCACTTTCAATAAATATTGCATACATTCCACTAATAACAGCAGCCATAAGTTCTGCATCTGTGTATCTATCTAGTTGCTTTAGTGCTTCAATAACTGGCGATAGGATAGGTATCCCTCTAACTTGTTCAGGTCTTTCAGCAAGCATAATATGTAAAATATTTAACTGTTCTTGCTTTCCATAAACAGGAATATACTCTGTTTCTACATTTCCAAAATTATCTAATGGATGTTTTTTAGCAACATAATACCCAGATATTCTATTATTTTTATCAATTTTTACTCCTTCTATTATAGTTTCATCGTTTTGCATAGTAAAGGGCGTTAAAATTCTATCTGGTTCAATTATTTGTATTTTTAAACTATATGGATTTTTAAGAGTTAGAAAATAATTAAATTTTACAAAGCATTCTCCATTTAAAAGAATTGTTAAAAAAACTAAATCTTGGACTTGGTCAAAATTTAAAACTCCCATCTGCTCTATTTTATTTTCGGCCCATAGTTTAAATTCCTTTTCTATTTTTGTTTCTATTTCTTCTGCTTCTTCTTCACTAATTCCTAAAATTTCATAGTCTATTGAAGATTTTAATTTTAAACCACTGCCAATAACATTTGAATTAATGGTTTTCATAACACCTTGAGCAACAGGAGCTCCCATATACAAGTCTCTTGACCTTTCAATTAGCTTTTTTCTATTTTTATAAATATCTTTTTTTACTCCACCGCCAGTAGAAATCCAACCTTTCATCGAACTTTTTGTAGTAGACGCTCCATGATTAGAGTAACCTGTGTCTAAAATTTCTATTTTTTTCCTTGCAACTTCTCTTTTAAGTGCCTTTTCTGGACTAAAAAAAGCTATTGCTTTATCCAATAAATTCATTTTTCACCTCCTTTGTATTAAAAAAAGAAGTTTAAAACCTACAAATCCCTAGGTATTACCCTTCTACTTAATCTTTTTTTACCTTTACTGTTAAGTTTTTCAAGTTCACTTTCCCAAAAAGCTCTACCTTTTCTAATTTCAGATAAATCTTCTCTTTCAAGTTCCCTTGTTCCTATTTTATAGCTTTTTCCAGTTAATACAGATAATTCAGCTTTTTTATATGCTTCAATCATCTGCAAGCAATCTTCTCTCGTGTATGCCATTATATCGTTACTCCTTTTGATAAAACTCTTCTTTTTTGTACTTTTGTAGTCTTTTTAGTTGTTTCAACAGTATATTTTTTATTTAAGTTTGGATTTGCTATTTTTAGTGCTGCATAAGCATAATTTCTCAAATCCAAAGGTTCGTTTCTTTTAGTTCCTATAACTTTCCAGATGGTTTTTTTTACTCCTTTTTCCCAAACAGTAGTCTTAACTTCAGATGTTAATCCTTTAAAATAAGCTTCATCATAGCCTCTGTCTGTGTTTTTTGGAAAGTGCATATACATAGAACCAGGTTCATTTATTTTCAATCTTGCAAGTATTGTTTCTTTTCCAGTATTAACACCCAAAGTAAATAGGGATATTTGCATCCTATTAGTTCTTGATGGCTTGGATACAAAAGCTACTCCGTCTCCACCTTTACCCTTGATGCCGAATACCCGTTTAAATTCTCTTGGTTTTATATATTGATAGGCTTCTTGTGTATAATGCCCTCCTGTATCTATACAAGTACATAAAATTCTTATTTTTTCTCCATCAGCATAACTAAACTCTGTTTCCAAGAATCTATCTAACTGTTCCCATACATCATTTTGTCCAGGAGAACCAATAAATTGTTTATAATAAATGCCCCACGATTCTTCACCTAATCCCCAACCTACAACTTCAATTTCTAATCTATCATCTTGAACATCGACTCCTGCGGTCAAGACTTGCACCTGGTCTGGAATTTCAGCTGCATACTCTTCTTTTCTCTTAGAAACATCTAAAAAGTCAATTTTTTCAACTTTATCTTCCCAAGTTTGACCTAGACAAGTATTAGTAAATACTTTCATCATTTGTACATTACCCTTTGCAGCTTTAAATTTTTTTATTATTTCTTCCCAAGTTGAAAAAGGACTATATAATTCTGAAATATGAAAACCTCTAACACTCCAATCTTCTATTTCGTTTTCTGATTCCCATATTCCATGTATCATATTTCTTTTCCATTCATGTTCGGTAGATATTTCTAAACAATCTGAGCATTTATGACCAATAGGCTCAAAAATTATATTTCTCCATTCTAATTTTTGAAAAGACCCACATTTAGGACAAGGTATATAAAATTCTTCCTTGGTTGAATTTTCATATTCTTTCTCTATCCTTGATTCCCCTTTAACAGTAGGGGTACTTGTTATAACTATTTTCTTATTCCAAAAAGTTTTTGTTCTTTCTATTGCTAGATTCAAAGGATCTCCTTCCCCACCAACATCACTCTTAAATCTATCAACTTCATCAGCAAGTAGAATTCTCAAAGGTCTACTTGATAATTCGGCTGCTGAATTACTTCCAACAAGTGTTATATATCCTCCAACAAATTCTTTTTGTAATTTTGTATCTCTTCCATCAATTTTATTTAGTATTTTATTTCTTAACTGAGGTGTACTCTGAATCATGTCATCAAGTCTTGTGCTAGAAAAATCTTCTGCCAAATCTTTTGTTGGTAATAAATACATTATAGGAGCAGGGTCATAGTCTGTATAGTATCCAAAAACATTTAATAAAATCTCTGTTTTTGATAATTGTGCTCCATACATCATTACAATTTTTGTAGTTTTTTTATCAGAAATAGCTCTCATTACCTCTCTTTGAAATGGTACTCTATCAGTTTTCCACATTCCAGGTTCAGCAGATGTTTTAGAACTTAAAATTCTATATGTATCTGCCCAAGTATCAATAGTTAATTTTGGTGGAGGCTTTAAAGTTTGAAATATCTCTGTAAAAAGATTAATTGTTTTTCTTAGGTTTTGATTTTCTATTCCCTCCTTTTCCTTTTTTTTCATTTTCAGCATCATCCTCATCTTCAATCAATATATTTTTATTTTTAAATAGTTCAGGACTATATTCACTTAACTCTAACAAAACATCTTCGATAGAACTCAAAACTATATCCTGAATATCTCCTAAATTATCGCACCCTACGACCAAAGGAGCTATCTTATTAGGTACTGCTAATAATTTACCTTTTAAATTTGTAAGCATAATTGTCATCACTTTTTTTACAATTTCTGCTGAATGCAATTCATTTTTCAATTCTGATATTTTTATAGTTTTTAATTCAATGTCTTTTGTAATTTTTTCAGTTTCTTTTTTTAATTTTGCTTCTTTTAAATCTACATCTGCTGAACTAGATTCTCTTAAAAATTCAATAAAACTTTTTATACTTTCAATCAATAAATATTTGCCTCTATTTCCACTTTTTTTTACAATTTCATCTTTTGAAAGCATACGAACATACCTATCTGAAACCCCTAATATTTCAGCAAGTTCAGGAGCACTTACTATATTATCTTTTATGTTCATTTTTAACCCCTTTCGGAACGGAAATGAATTATTTTTTTTACCATATCCAGATGAAGTTCGGGACTCGCAAGACCCGCACAACTTTTTTTGTATCTGAAAGAACCTATTTTTAATTTCCTCTCTTTTGTTTATTCTGTAAAATTTTATGCCTGTAATGTGGCTCTAGTTTTTCAACTTTATTTAATAACTTCTTATCACTAAAATATTCCCAGTATATAGTCCCTTGTGCTAAGTTTCCGAATAAGATTTGCCCTTCAATATCTTGAAACCTTGTTATTTCTTTTGAATTTCTGTTTATATCTAAACTTTCTTCCACTGTTTCAAATTCTAAATTCAGTCCTAACACTTTATTTAATAAAGTTGTATGTGTATCTATATAGCTTCCTATATACAATTTACCTAATGCAAATAATACTGGTCCATCTCTAAAACCTATATCAAAATATTTTTTATATGTTTTCATAAATACCTTCTTACTAAATTAAAAAGCCCCTGTATTTCTACAAGAGCTTTTAATAATACAATTTATTAAAAATAAGGGAGGAATTCCTTATCTAATCTAAAACTATTTCATATGATAACATACTATCACATTAAAACTTACCTTACAATAACCCTATTTTTACCCCTTTTTTACCCTGTTTTTACCTTTACTAAAATTCTATTAATCTTTGGATCTTAAAATGTATCTCCAAAGCCTCTAAAATTCTATTTCTCATTCCATAGGTACTTTTTAAGGATATATCTAATTGTGAAGCTATTTCCTCATAAGTCATTCTATCAAAATATTTCATTTGGATAAAACTATAATCTTTATGGTCTTGAACCATATTTAAACACTCATCTATTCTAAAAATAATTTCTCTATACCTACTAATATTATTAGAAATTCTTTGTTTAAGTTCCTCTATCTGCTCCATTTCACTCTTAAATTCATAATTGCTTCCACCTTGCCCTCCTGGTCCACAAGATTTTTTTATTTGTGGATTTTTCAAATTCTCTATCTCTACTTCTATCCTTTTTTTGTATTTTGGGTAGTTTCTTAATATCTCTTCCATTTTTCTAAAAATTATCTTTTGTTCTTGTGTTGCCATCAGTTCCACTCCTTCCCAATTCTTGACATATTCTTTTGCCATTTTTCCCAGTAAGAATTAAGAATATCATCTTTTGTATAGCCATAGTAATAAGTGATTTTAATTAATTCTCTTACAATAGCAATGCCTTGTCCTTGTATACTATGAAAAATTAATAAATCTACAAATCCATTATCATCATTATTTTCATCAAATACAGGTTTATTTTCAAAAATAACACTTATTATATCTTTACACTCAGTATAATTATCATTGTGTTCCATTTTAAAATTTACCATCTGTGCTAAGAAAAAATAAATATCTGTTAATTCTTCTAATTCTTTTTCTCTGTTATATTCCTTAGTTTTCCAAGTCTTGTGTGAGTATTTTGATTCTTCATTGAATTCTATAATTTCAGCTACCATAGATAACCCAATATCTCTTAAAGTTCTAAATCTTATACTGTTAATATTTTTATCCAATATTGCTTGTAAATGTAACATATCTTCAAAATTTTCAGGCTTTTTTATTTCTCTACTCATCTTCTTCCTCCCAAGTTGCTAATTTTTTAAGTTCTTCTATTCTGCCATATTTTATTGGCATTGGAAAACAATCATGTATGTATTCCACTAATTCTTCATCTTCTTGTGTTCCATCTATTGCACAACCTTTTTTATCCATATCAACAAGTCCTGAATAATACCCTTTAATTTCTTCTCCACATTCTTTACACTTCCACATTATTATCATTCTCCTCTATTTTTCTTTTAATACCAAGTCTGGCCATAAATTATTTTTTATTCTCCTCTTTGATTTTCTTAATTCTAACTTTCAAACTTTCAACAAGTGCATCCTGTACATCTCCTTTATTCTGTAAAGCTTCCATTACGTCTTCATCTCTTGTGTCTTTACAAATTAAGTGATGTATAATAACTTTTTCTGTTTGTCCTTGTCTATGCAATCTCTTATTAGCTTGTTGATACAATTCCAAGCTCCAATTAAGTCCAAACCATATTACATGATTTCCTCCTGCTTGTAGATTAAGACCGTATGCTGCACTTGCTGGGTGTGCTAATAATAAATCTATCTTTCCCTCATTCCAATCTATCTGGTCTTGTGGTGTTTTTAAAAGTCTGACTCTAAGATCTGATTTTTTTAAAGCTTCAACTATTCTGTCTTTATCATGTTGAAAGCTATAAAACACAAGTGCAGGTTTCCCATTTAATTGTTCTATAAGCTCTAAAAATCTTTCAATTTTACAGTCATGAACCTTAAAGACTTCTCTGTTTTCGTCATATAATGCTCCATTTGCAAGCTGTAATAATTTATTAGATAAAGCTGCTGCATTTGCAACAGTTATCTCTGTATCATCAAGCTCTAATATCATTTTTCTTTCAAGTTCACCATAAGATTTTTTAGCCTTACTGTCTAAAACGACTGGAATTTGTTCATAAATTATGTCAGGTAGTTCCAGGTAGTCTTCTGCTTTCATTGATATGCAAATATCTGATATTTTCTCATGTATAGCCTCATTTGAACCTTCTTTGGCGTCATAATTGAAAATTGTAGTTCTATTTCTTTGACCAGGTTCAAAATATCTTTCTCTAAACTTACCTATTGTTTTTTCTAATCTTTCTCCCTGGTCCAATAAATACAGTTGAGCCCATAAGTCTATAAGTCCATTTGGCGCTGGTGTTCCTGTAAGTCCAACTATTCTAGTTATCTTATTTCTAATAACTTTCAAGCTTTTAAATCTTTTAGATTGATGATTCTTAAAACTAGACCATTCATCAAGTACCACCATATCGAATGGCCAAGCATTTTTATAATAATCAACTAACCAGGTTACATTCTCACGATTTATGACATATATGTCTGCTGTTTTAGCAAGTGCCTTTATACGCTTTTGTAGTCCCCCTAAAACGAGAGATGTTTTTAGTAGGGATAAATGGTCCCATTTTGCTATCTCATCTGTCCAGGTAGCCTCTGCGACTTTCTTAGGGGCTATTATTAAAACTTTTCCAACTTCAAATCTATTAAATTTTAAATCTGATATTGCTGTTAGAGTTATAATAGTTTTCCCCAACCCCATGTCCAGCATAAGCCCCAATTTATCATCAGTTATCATCCTATCAATGCAGTATTTTTGGTATTCATGTGGTATAAACTTCATTCAGCACCACCTCCTTAACAAAATCATCTACTTCTTGAAATGAAGCTATCACTCTTACATCACAATTTAAATTTTTTAATTTATGCATAAAATTTCTCTGTAATGCTGATAAATTCTCTTTTTTACCTTCTGCTTTTAATTCCACAAAGTAAACTTTCCCTCCTGAAACTATGACAATCCTGTCTGGTACTCCTGCATTTCCAGGTGAAGTCCATTTCATACAGAGCCCATTTTTATTTTTTACACATTTGACTAAATATGCTTCAATTTCTCTTTCACTTTTTTTCATTTGAAATTTTCTCCAATCTGATAGGTAACATTCTTAACCATTTTTTCTTATATATATATATGAATTATAGGATTTAAAGAATTTATAGAGTATATATACCCTTTAATTTCTTTATTTATTTATACTTATATAGAAAAGAATGTTACTTTGTTTAAAATTAATAATATATCCAATAATACCAATACTTTTTTGGTAAACATTCTTGGTAACATTCTAGGTAGCAACTAAAAAGAATGTTACCTCTTAAGTTTTGAGAATGTTACCTTTTTGAGAATGTTTACCCCAGAATGTTACCAAAATTTTAAAATTATTTTTTCCTTGTATATCCTCTTTGAACCCCGTATTTTCCAAATTTTGAGGTTGTTTTCATTTTTACCCAACCTGGTAGGGTGGATAACACTTTATTAATCTCAATACTGTCACTCTTTTTTATATATCTAATATCCATTTTTAGTGCTTCCTCCCATATTTCAGCCGCACAAATCTTATCTCTCAGTGTCAGGTCATCATGGAGTAATTCCTGCTTTTCATATTCATCTAAAAAACTTCTTCTTCCAAATAAGTCCATTGAGCTCCAACTTTTTGGAATTTTCTTATCTAAATAATTTAGAATCATGCCTTTATAAACATTATCTTCTGAATGTGCCTCTTGTTCTTCTTTTGCAATTTTTTCTGCTTCTTTTGATAAAACTAAACTGTAATATTCATTTTTTGCTAGTTCACATGCCTCTGCCCATATTTGATCTGATTCATCTTTCAAATCTTCAAATATAGATTTTTTAGGGGTATATATAAAACAATCTATTGGCCAGAATCTTCTATTCCCAGTTTCATCTCTTAAAAAGTTAGTATCGTTTGCCGTCCCAAAGAATGCACATCTTCTTGGGTATTTTTGCGCCCTTCGTCCATACGAAGCTCTAAATATGTCATCAGTTCTACTTAAAAAGTTTTTTACCAGATTCAATTCAGATTTTCTTAAAGAACTAAGTTCACCCATTTCAATTATCCAGCTACCTTGAATAAGCTCACATGCATCTTTACCTTCTACATTTACCAAACTATCGTTATACCAATCCATACCTAATATTTTTAAAAAGGTACTCTTACCTACTCCTTGTGGCCCGATTAAAATAGGCATATTATCCCATTTAATTCCGCCAAATATCGCTCTTCTTACTGCTGCAACTAAGGACTTTTCAGAAATTTCTCTTGTGTATGCATTATCTTCACAGCCTAGGTAATCTATAAAAAGTGTTTCAAGTCTTTTTTCTCCGTCCCATTGAGTCAATTGAAGTCTTGTTGCCACTTTATTTTCTGCATTTTCTTCTGCAATCAAATTAACCCCATCTATAATTTTATTTGTAGAAGTGATTCCATAATTACTTTCTAAATACCACCTTAGGCCTGCATCATCTGTATCTGTCCAAATTCTATCGAGGGTTTCAAATTTTCTGTCCCAAGGTACTCCGTCTCTGACTAATATTCTTGAAGCAAATATATCCTTAAAGATTTTAAATTTTAACTCCCTATCATTTCTTAGAATTAATATTATGTTGGATAAGGTACTAAGTGCTTTCATTCCATCTGCACTATATTGAATACCTTCTTCCCATTTATCGTCATCTTCAACTACCTCACCTTCTAAGACCTCTTCATTTTTATCATCTACTATTGAGAACTCAGCAATAGCCCTTTGTTGTCTCTCCTTTAATAAGTCCTTTTTAACATCAGTCTTAGCCATTACCCATTCTTTCATAGCAATCCAAGAAGGTAATTTGGCCACGGGAGTATTAACATCAGCACTTATGTCTTTATGTCCGAATTTATGTAACCTTACTAAGTCAAAGGCATTAACTAGTTTTTGGCTACAGGGGTCAGTAGCATGATGTGAATATAAGAAAAGTCCATCTTGATAAACAATAGCTCCTGCTGTGGTACTTCCCCCAACAAAGGTTAATCTATTAGGTACATCACATTCCTCATATACTCCTGGTAAGAATTCAGCTATGGCTTCATAGATGTTAAATCTTCTGCAAAATGCACCTACCATACCTTCTTTTTCTAAGGGGTTTTCTTGCTTCTTTAACATGTTTTGATGTAATTTTTGTGCATCAGGAACTTCAGGCCATGATGTTATATCTCTCCAATTAGCATACATATTAAGTATGGCCTTCCCATCTAATAAAGGCTCATCTGCATAGGTAAAAATATAATCACTATCCTTAGAATGACTTGGCCAGTACATTAATCTAACAGCTTGAAAGGTAGTAGGGTCACAATATCGCAACCCTATGAACTCTGCTACCTTTCTTGCTATTGGTTCATACTCTTCTGCTGTTACATCTTCAGCTAAAGGGAAAATAACTCTTATTCTTGGTTTAGTAGTCTGGTGCTTACGAGTGCTATACACTGCATAAGCACAACCTAATCCATTTAAGGTTTTAATAATCTTAGTGTCATCTTCATAAGCTAGATTATCAAGGTCAAGAGTTATTAAGCTTCTGCTTTCTACTGCTTCACTTCTTCTTAAATTCCCTTTTAACTTACCACCAACAAAGCCTCCAACATCTTTTATATCATCTTGCTTGGACTTAGAATAAGATAAGAACTCATCTAGTGTTTCAGCGGTTACTTTTGGATTTCCTAATCTTTCTACAAATCCAGACCAGGTAATCTCAGTTGTCACCCATTGCTTGGATAATCTGTTATTTGCTTCTGATATTAATAATTTTCTTGAGTTCTTCATCTGTTATCTCCTTCTTATTCTTCAAGCAATTTATCTATTAAGGCTGATGTTTCTTCATAATTTCCTGCATATAATTCAGTAAAAGTTTCATTTAAGATTAATGCTTTCTTAGCATTCATATCTTGTGAAATTCCACCTATGATATTAAGCCAATCTGTACCACAGTCTTCTGCTATCTTTTTTTTATTATTAAAAGCTAGCTCATGAGGTATTATTTTTTTCATAGATATTAGCCAGCTTAAATATTTTTTAGCTTTCCTATAATCTTCTTTCCCATTTTTCTTTTCTGCTCTAATCAGATATTTACTAACATTCCCTTCTAAAAAGAACATATAACCCACATCCCCTAGTCTAGTTCTGATAATATCTATACTTTCAAAGTTACAACCAGGTATTTTGTAATGGGCAGGACTATTGACATTATCAGTTTTTCCAGTCAAAGTTTCCATTAATTTATCTACCTTTTCATCAGTTGTTTCTTCTCCAATAATATCTGTTATTTTCTTTATTAACGATTTAGGTTCTATTGCTGCTGATCCATTCTCTAATACTGATAAAGCTGATTGAGTAATTCCTATTTTTTGAGCAAATTCTTTTTGTGTTATGTTATTTTCTTCTCTATATTTTTTAATTCTTTTACCTATATGCATAATTTCCTCCTTTAAAGTTCTTTAAATTTTTTTAGATATATATCATATTTTCCTTTTCTTTTAATAGTTCTCATTTTTTCCATACATACACCAGGAGTTCTTCCAAGCATTAAAGCTATATCTTCCCATTTCATTGTTTGTCTATACCCTACCAAATCTATTTCATCTTCTTTATTCCATTTGGTCTTATGATTAGGGAATAAATCTGGGTTATACATTAATCTCTTAGAATTTTTATATCTTTTATAACCACTTTTATCGGTGAAAAAATCTGCCATAATTTCCTCCTAATCTTTCATATAATAGCTACCAGTAAATCCAGTAGCATTTAATATAAGTCCCTTGGCCCAACTAATTTCTTCCGTCATGGTCTTAATAACCTCATCTAGCTGTACACTTGTTGGCACATCCAGTATTACCTCATCATGTACATGAAATACTATTGGCCAACCTTTGTCTTTTATTCTTAAAAGTGTTTCTGCTAAACAATCTCTAGCTATTGCCTGTACTATATTTTCTGTTAATTTTCCTCCATAAGTTGGGATAACTTCCCATTTCTTAGTAGTCTGATTAATCCCCATATAGTGCATTTGCATTTGCCCAAATTGGTTTTCTTTTAAGAATGGTTTCGGATAGAAAAGTTTTCTCCCACTTGGCAAAGTTATAGTTAAAAAATCTTGGCCATAAATAAAATCATATTCTCTTGCCAACTTTACACATTTAACTATCTGAGGTTCTCCTGTTTCCAAGACTTCAACAGAAGCATTTTCAAGTGCATACCATAACTCTACAATTCTTTTTGAGGAGTTTCTCCATCTTGTAACTATATCTTTCATTTCTTCATCTGTTAATCCCATATCTGCGGCACCCATAGCAGTTAAAGCTCCAACACTACCTTGATAACCTAATGCTAGTTCTGCTACTTTTCCTTTTGCCCTTAAATGATAGTTTTCTTCGCCTTTTGCTATGGTGTTGATAGGTACTCCGAACATCTGAGAGGCTGAGGCTTCATATATTTTCCCATGGGTCTTAAATACTTCCATTCTCCATTCTTCACCAGCAAGCCAAGCTATAACTCTTGCCTCTATTGCTGAAAAGTCCGATACAACAAAATGATTATTTTCAGAAGGTATAAAAGCAGTTCTAATAAGTTGAGATAGTGTATCTGGTATGTTTCCATATATTATTTCCAATAACTCTCCATCACCTTTTTTTATAATATCCCTAGCAATATCTAAGGTTTCTATATAATTACGAGGTAGGTTTTGTACTTGTACTAATCTTCCAGCATATCTTCCAGTTCTATTAGCTCCATAAAATTGTAATAATCCTCTTATTCTTTCATCACTACATTTAGCTTCATCCATAGCTTGATACTTCTTAACTGAGGTTTTAGATAGTTCTTGCCTTATCTCTAAAACTCTTTTGGCTTTTCCATCTTCCAAAGAATCAACCACTTTTTCAACAGTACCTTTTTGTAAGTTTTCTATTCCTTCTCCTGCTTCATCTAGCCACTCTAATAATTGCTTGGTAGAGTTTGGATTATCAAGTTTTGTTATTTCTCTTGCTTCTTCTAATAATTTAGTCCTGGATACTGCATCTATAAATAAAGCACCATTAACTAAATCACTGTCTACTCTAACTCCATAAGCATTCATAAAAGTATCTAGTACCCACAGTTTCCACTCTCTTTCAGGGACAGGAAAAAAACTTAATCTTCTGCCTATTTCCATTTCTGTAACTACGTCTTGTATACAGTATTCTTTAAAAAGTTGCCACTTCTTAGGTGCATGTTGTGGTAGATTTCTAGTTCTGTTACCATTACTTTTAGTAGCTTTACAAGGTATACAAAAGTATCTTATTAGAGCACTACCTGTTGTAAGTTTTTTCTTATCTTGTGGCAATCCCATAGCATTACCAATAGCAGCTAATCCTGCTGTATATCCACAATAAAGCCCATGTACCATAGTACATTGCCATTGTTCAAGTGGAGTTTCTATTCCAGCCATATTTAAGCACCACCATTCAAAGACAGCATTATAAGCATACTTAATACAGTCTTTATCTTTCAGAAGTTCTATTATTTCTCCTGGAATAGATTCACCTTGAATCAGGTCTATAATTTTTACATCTTGGCCATCAACAGAGTATGCGAATAAAAGTATCTGAAAATCATTACTCATTGCATATTTATATGCACCAGATTTAGTAATATCAACAGAGCTAAATGTTTCTATATCTATATTTAAAGTTCTCATACTTGCTCCTTTTTCTGAAAATGAAAGGCAGCTTTCACTGCCTCTCTATTAAATTTATAATATTGGTTCTCCTGTAACTGGATCTATTTCCACTTCATTAAACTCTTTTTCTGCTTTAATTCCTGCTGCTGATAAAGGTTCTCCATCCATTAACTTTTGAACATTACCTAATCCACAACCTATGCCTTTTTTACCACTTACTGCATAAGGGAAAAAGTTTACTGATACTCTTGCATATATTCCTGAATAAATCTCAGATTGGTTTAAAATAGGTTGTGCTTTTATATCTACTATTCCTGGTTGATAATCAATTTTTGCACTTGCTGTAAACACCCAATGACCTTTACACTCAGGTCCAAATTCCTCTCCATCAGATGGTCTTGTTCCATCACCATCATATATAGGGATAACAGGTTTTGGAGGTCTTGCTCCATTCCATACACTACCTATACCTTTTTCTATTGCAGCATTTATAGCGGCATCTAATTTTGCCTTTGTTTGTACATCTGTTTTTGGAACTAGAATTGTACAACTATATTTTTCTTCTTGCCCCTTTTCTGCTGCATAAGGTTTAAATAAATGTACATAACTTAATCTCACTTTCCCTGTCATTACTCTTGTTTCATTAGCCATTAATATCACTTCTCCTTTTATATACTATTAATATCATCTACTACACTAAATTCATCTTCTGCCTTTATCCTGTTTGTTATAGCTTCTCTTTTGTCAGAAGCTTCAACAAGAGTTGGCTTACCTACATCCATAACTACTAAATTTCCTACTAAACTATTAAATTGCTTTTTACCTATTTCTTTTTCTATCTGTGCCAAAGTTAAGTATTTTCTTTCATACAGTAACTCCTCGGCTATTCCATTTTCTTTAAGTATCTTTATGGCTTCATCAATATCGGTAAAACTTCTACTGCCTCTGCCATTAACTGCTTTCCAACCTGGTATTTCATTTCCTTTTAAACTCTCAGCAAGAGCATATTTTTCTATATCTTTTACCCAGCTTGATAAATTCTTAGCTTTTTGCAATATTTCTCCTATTTCAGTTAAGGTTAATTGGTCTGCTGCTTTAAACTCGTATTTCGCAAGTTCTAAATTAACATTAGCTCTTTCTCTACAAATAGCCTTTGCTTTACAGAACACACAATGTTCTCCAGGTTTAAATTCACCCTCACCATTTAAAGCCATAGCAGCCTTTTCTTGTGCTATCTTTGCAAAATCTAATAAATAATCCAAGCTACATTCCCAAGTATCTATATAGTTAAGTCTTGGCTGCACGATAGACATTTTTATATGAGATATCGGGAATATCATTTCATATGCAAGATAAGCTCCTAGTGCATAAAGGAGTAATTGTTTATTATTTTCTACACTTACATGTACTCCTTTGCCATATTTAAAATCTATGATATGTAAGATATTGTTTACTATTAAAATACAGTCTGCAGTACCAAAACCATCGGGAACATATTGTGAAAAGTCTACCTTTTGTTCCACTGCAATGTGTGGAGTTGATGAATAACCATACATTTGTTCTTGTATAAACTCAACATACTCATCTGTATATCCTTGCATTTCTTCCTGATATAACTCCTTTTCTTTTAGCTTTTTCATAGCTGATGTAAATTTCCTAGAAGTTAAACCAGGATCTATTAATTTTCTTACCTTCAATTCTGCTATTTCATGTGCCAAACTTCCTTCTTTTGCATATTCACTCTCAACATCTTCAAATTGTTCACAGAGTTTGACAGAAGGTGGACAAGCTATCCACCTTGCAGCACTAGAAGGTCCTAACAGTGCATGTGCCATTAAACATCAGCTCCTAGGTTTTTAAGCTCTTGAACAAAAGCTCCATAATTTTCTTTTGGTAGAGTTGTTATAGCCTGAACTCCAAACTTAGCTAACAGTTCTTTCATAGTATTTCTATGATTTTTATTATCTTTTGATATCCAATCTGCTGCTATTTTTTGTAAATCTGCTGCTGTGTATTCGGCAGTTTTAGTTGGTAAAGGTGTTGGTACCTCTACTGCTGTTTCTTCTTTAACTGCTGCTGTTGGTAGTTTTGTTGTAGGGGCTTCTTCTACCTTTTTTGTAGGAGCTTTCTTCCCTACTGCTTCATCTACCAATTTGTCAATGGCTTTTTCTGTATCCGATTTTGGAGCTCCCACATTTTCTGACAAACTTATATAATTCATTCTTAAAAAATCCAATATTTCTTTGCTAACTTCTTCTACACTTCCTGTAAATTCTACTTTTACCATTTATTTATCCTCCTATTTGCAATTTTTTAATATTTGTGGTATTTTATATTTAAAAGTGATAATTTTGTCTGTTGTTGATGTGGTAGTCGCAACAGACTTTTTATTTACCTGCATACTGAACACCTCCTTTATATTGCCTAATTCCATAAGTCTTTTACTAGCATTGTCAAAGGTTCTCCTGTACATATATTCTGCAAAACAGCTATATCTTCATCCTCCAATACCAATTCATAATAACTGTCATTTATTAAAAACATTCTTGCCTCCTATAACTTATCTACAAGTCTTATAATAAGTTCTCCTATTCTTACTTTTTTATTAATTACTTTTAGTTCTCTAAAATCATCCATATAAGATTCCAGCATTTCTTTAATTATTTCTTGCTTATAGTTAGATTTATTAACTGGCATTTCTTTTAAAACTTTATATTCAGTGCCATTCTTTTCTAAATATCCTTTATCTTTTAATCTATTTAGATAAACCCTAACTACTCCATCAGTTATTTTCAAATCATCAGAAATCTCTTTATTTGTAGCATGTGTATTACTTCTAACATATTCTAAAACTTCTTCTATTTTACTCATTTTTCCACTTATCCTCCCAACTTGAATCCATTCTCATAGGCATAATTACATAATTTACATTTTCTGCACTAAATTTAACAGCACTGTAAGTTGTCCCTGAGCTCAAATCAAACCTTTCATTTTTTATAAACTTTAACCATAAATCCACAAACTTTACATTTAGATTTGTTACTAAATCCACCTTGCTACTCTCTAATTCCAACACTTCAGTGCTTATCCTAGATTGTTCATTAGGATATGCAGTTACTACCAGCTTATGGTTTTTGAAAGCAAAATATCTATTTATGCTACTGTCTGTAATCTTTAACATTTTCCAAACTAAATCATCAGTAATCTTATTTACCGCTTTTGCTTTTGAGTAGCATTCGTATATATAATCTTCAATAATCATTTTTATGTTAGGAACTCTTGCAGCGGGTACTGGATCATATTCTGTTACTTCATCTTCTACTTGAATAGCTAATTTTCCATCTTTTAAAATCGCCATAGAACGTGCTTTTTTTAATTCTTCTAATACTGATATAGAATAAATTTTCGTATTATCTGCTCCAGGTAATTTTTCATTTGTATCTTTTACTACCACTAGTCTATATGTATCTGTGAAACCTACATATTTTCCAGAAACAACTAATCCATTTACATCTTGATTTTTTGCTACCGTAGAGAAGTACATTAAATTTTTTATATCTTTTTCATTTAAAACTAATACTTGCTTTCCCATATTTTCTGCATTGTATTCTTTTATATTCATTTAATTATCACCATCTTTTGCTTTATCTTCTTCTATTTTTCTTAAAATTGTTGTCCAAATCTTGCCATTACAACTCTTAAAGTTTCTAAGACTTACAAATTTAGTGCCTTTGTGTATTTCTATATATTTAAACTCATAATCTATACTTATTTTGTATTCTCCAACTGCTTCATTTAGCTTTAAAGTGTAGATATGTTTAAGTATTTCTGCGTTCCCTTCAACATCTCTACTATCTTTAAAGTAAACTGTAACCTCTTTGCTATCTATCCAAATCCTATTTGCTTCTTCTTGCATAACTTCTAGTATTTTGTCTATAAATTTTGCTTTTAACATTTACATCACTCCTTAATCCCCTACATATTCAAAATTTAATAAAGTAAAAAGTTTAGGATCTTCTACAACTCTTTTTGGGACTTCCAAATTTATAAAATTTAGATACGATAAATATTCATTTGCCTCTCTAACCTCAACAACAAAATCTGTTCCTTTTATTATTAACCCTGCATTTATAAGGTCATTCCCAAGTACATAATTAGCTGCAGCGGCTAATTTATAAAATTTATCTTTACCTATATTGTATTTCCCAGAAATAAATACATCTGTAACATCTTCCCAAGATTTATTATTCTTTTCTATAATATTTATTGTTTCTATCAATAAATTTCGATGCATAAAATTCCTCCTTGATATTTTCTTTATTTTGTTGTAAAATCAAGGGTAAGTAGAGTAATACTTACCCTATTTTTTATTAACATCTGATTTGGTTTGGTCGCCTGGTTCAGATGTTTTTTTATTTTCTTCCTCTTTTTTATCTTTTAATTTTTTAGCTGTTGGTAACATTGCTAAAGCTACTAGCCCTCTTGTTGCATTATTCACTGTGCTAACCTCCTTTCTGCTAATTCTTTTACCATTTCTTCTATAACTTCTTTAAAAGCGGTTTTTACTGCCACTTTTATACTTTCCATATCTACTCCACTTGCTCCTTTTAAATAATTATCTAGGGCTAATTTTGGGATATAATAAGTCCAATTCTTTCCTTTTTTTATGCCATTACAACCTGGAATTAATCCTGCCTTTATATGTTCTCTAACTGCTTGTAGAGTGCACCCCATTAGCCTTGCTGCTTCCTCAACAGAATAGCTATTCTTTTCCATTGTTTTTCACCTTCTTTTTAATTATTTAATTTGATTAATTGTTCTATTATGTTTATACATTCATTTTCACAAAAAGCTAAGTTATTATAATTTGCACTATAAATATGATTAGTATCAAAGCCTATGTAAAAAATATCATCTTCAAATCTTTGTCCACAATAAGTTAATCCTCCATGGCATTCAATATCTCGTAAATCATCATAATCTTTATTGAAATACGGATGATTTTCTTTTACTTCTACATATCCACAGTACCAATTATATTTTCCAAGCTCTGTGTGAGTTATAACAAATTTATGATTTTTAAATATCCCTGTATGCATTATTTTAAGTTCTTTATCTGTATAACCATTTTTATTTTTCATATTCATCACATCCAACTTTCTAGCAAAGCAAATGGAAAATTCAATTTATTTTTTAAATTTTTCCAGAAGCTTGCTTGCATATAATCAACTGTAAACCCTTTTATCTTAGCGCCTTGATTAGCGATTATTACAGCTTCTGAGTAACTGCTTGCTGTGTATTCTCCTCCAACCAAATAAAAGTTTTTTCCAATTTTTCTTATACTTAACATTTTCAAGCCTCCTTTATAGATAATTTCTTAATCTATCTAGCATAATTTCTTTGAACCTATCAATAGATATAAGTTCTCCGTTTTCTGTTTCTGCTCCTTTATACATTATAAAAGTTTCAGAAAATTCAGTACACCAGCCATCACCTGTTTCATTCAAAACATCTTGATATATATCCGATTCACAAATTTCATTGTAAATATTTAATTTTTCTTCTTCTGTTAAATCTTTCCAGTATTTTTTCATATTTCTTCCTCCCTATTTTTAATAAATTGTTATTTCATTCCTTTATAAAGTTTTTTCAAATTTTTCATATGTTTGGAATTTTTCTTTGTATTTACCGGATAAAATATTTAATATTTTTACAGTTGCATTAGTTTTTATTCCAAATTTTTTTGATAAAAATAAAAACAATAGGTTAAATGAAATTTTTAAAATATTACTTATATATGTAACATTACAATTTTTGGAACATTTTAAATTGAATAATCTTATTTTTGGAACAAATAAATATACTGTATTAGTGAATAACTTTAATACTATAAGTATTAATGATGTTTTTATTAGTATTTTTGAAGCTGTTCTATATACAAAATTTTATTTTTTCTCTTTAAAATTATTAGATGAGTGTGTATACACTACCTATAAAGATAAAGAACATAAAGAAGAAGAACACCCAAACTAATAAAATTTATAATGTATTTTCTTTTACTTTTTTCTTTACATTCTGAAACATACATTAAACTTGTTATAATTATGAAAGTTATAAAAAGTCCTATCTCCTCCACCTCCTTTTATTGTGTATTAAAATCACGTAATTAATTAAAAAAAATTTTCTTTTTTTCTTTCTCATCTAATTTTAATACTTCTACTATTTTTTCAATTTCACTCCATTTAAATTCATTTTTTCCATTTAGTTTTAGACTAAAACCATAACTTGATAAGTTTAATTGTTTTGCAATAAAATCTAGTCTAAAACCTTTCTCTTTAATTGTTTCTTTAAGAATATTTAATTTCAAAAAATCACCTCCTTTTATTTTGTGCTTTTAAATCACATTTTTATAATATCATCTCCGTGTATAAAAGTCAACATTTTTTTTTATTTTTTTTTAAATATATTGACTTTAAATCACAAAAGTTATATAATCTTCTTAAAAATAAAGGAGGAATGAACTATGATAAATAAAAAATTGTCTGAGAGGATTCGCTCAAGAAGAAAAGAATTAAAAATGTCACAAGAAGATTTAGCTTCTTTGGTTGGATATACAGACAGAAGTATTATATCGAGAATAGAAAAAGGTCTTATAGATTTAACTGAAAGTAAGATAATGGCTATTGCAAAAGCCTTAGATATTACTCCTGAAATTTTAGTAGGTTGGGAAGATAACAAAGAAGAAAAAGAAAGCGATATCTTCTCTCAACTAACAGATGAAGAATTAACAAAATTGGAAAAATTCAAAAATATGTCAACAGTTATGTTTATGAATGAGGGTAATGACATTTCTGATAAAGATAGAGAAACTTTAGCAATAGCTTATGCAGAAGTGTTAATATCACAAAGGAAAAAGTGATATAACATGACTTCTAAGTTTATTGTAGAAACTGCTTTAAAACTCCAAAGAGAATATGGAAATATATATAAACTAATAAAAGAAAAAGGAATTGTATTAAAATATGTAAATTTAGATGGAGATATAAAAGGTTTATCTATTGATAATATCATCTTTATCAATTCAAACATTAGTAACTTTGACAAAGAATTTGTAATAGCTCATGAAGTGGGACATTATGAATTGCATGATGATTCTATAAGACAATTTAGTAAGATAGAAGCATTTAAAGGGTCAAGAGAAGAAACACAAGCTAATTTATTTGCAACTGTGTTTTTGGGGGCTAATTATAAAGATTGTGATAATGATGAAGAAATTCAAAAAATTATAAATTACATTTGGTGCAATTACTTAAATAATAAATAAAAAGGAGAGTATATGAAGAAAAAACTATTTACATTATTCATTTTAATCAGCCTATTGGCTTTTTCACACCCAGGGAGAACAGATGCAAGTGGAGGACATCACGATAGAAAGAATGGAGGATACCATTATCATCATGGTTATCCAGCTCACGATCACCCAAATGGAGTGTGCCCGTATGAAAGTCCTAGAAGTACAGCAAACAATAAATCTATGAGCAAAGCTGAGATTAAGAAAAATTTGGAAACTCTTGGATATTATGGTAACAATGCCATAGCAGATTTTCAAAGGGATAATGGGCTTGTAGCAGATGGCATTGCTGGGAAGAAAACTGTTAAGAAGATTAGGGAAAGGTTGGGGGAATAGAGATGAATATAACAAAAGTTATTTATTTAGGATATAATAAAAATAAAAATCAAACAATTGATAATTATAAGATAGAAAATAGAAGAGATAACACATTTAATTATATTATAAGGCTAGAACTTTTTGATAATGATGTTGTTGATATCATTTTTGAAAAAGGATTTACAAAAACTGAGATAGATTACTTAGAAGGAAATGCTTATAAAAATGAAGAAGCCTATCATTTATTTATTGAAACTAGTTGTCCATTTTATTATTTTTTCTCAAAAAATTATGATAAAGAACTTAAAACAATAACAGCTTATCCAAATTTTAATTGTAGCATTTCATATAAAGATTTAGCAGAGATGAAAGGTTATATTATTTCAACAAAAAATCAACGTCCAAGAATATTTCCAAGTGACTTTGTTTTAGATATTGCTGAAAAACTTTTAGATATAACAGAAAGAGTAATAGAAGAATTAAAAAAAGATTAGAGGTTTTACATTATAATAAATTTATGGTAAAATATTCCTACTAATTTTCCTACTTACTTTTTATTTAATACTAATTATTTATAAGTATTTTTCCTACTAATTCCTACTAAGAATGGAGGTGTTATTTTTGGACATTTCTAATACATTAAAAAAAATTAGAATTAAGAAAAAAATGAGTCAAAAAGATATTGGAGAAATTTTAGGAATAAGTAATCAAATGGTTTCAAAAATAGAAAATTGTAAAATTTCTATAAGTAAAAATCTTATGAAAAGAATTGTAGAAAATTTTCCAGAAGAATTTTCTAATATTGTTGAAAAAAAATATACAAAAAAAGAGATTAACGAATTTGAGAAAGAAATTTTAGAAACTTATGAAATATTAAAAGAACAAAATAATCCATTTACTGCTATTGCTTCTTTTAAAAGAAGTTTAATAGACTTAAATCAAGAAATTTCTAAAACATCTATTAATATAAATACTCTGGAAGAAAATCCAGATTTTAAAAAAATATCTACAAGATTAAAAAGACCTATAAAAACTACTTTAAAATATTTGGAACTTATAAAAAATCAGTTGATTGATATTTTAAATGATGATTATATAATGCTTGAGGAGGATGATTTTGATGAATCTGAATAATTTATTTTCAAAAATTAGTATTCAAGATTTAACACCAGCTCAAAAAAGAAGTTGTTTATTGAGTTGGGTTGCACTAAATTTAAAGCTTAGATTAAAAGATTATGATGTTAATAAAGGACCTACTGCATATTCTACTAGACTTTGGGCAGCAGGTAGGGGTGAACCTGGTAGTCATAATTATATAAAAAATTTAATTAAGGAAAATATAAAATTAAATATTGGTGGCGCAGAATCGAAAGAAGAAATTTATGAAATATTACAAGAAATGGCAGATGGAATTATAGAGGAATCTTTAATAATATGTGAGGAACTTTTTGCAGAAGCAAGACAAGCTAGGACACAAAGGGTTAGAGATAAGTATTTTAAAGCTATGAACAATTTGCAATATTTAAGGGTTGCCTTTATTGTTGCTACCTCTAATTATGCTAATTCTTTAATAAGCAATGGAGTAGACATTGACCATGCTCTATTAACAATTAGATTAGGAGCTTCTCAAACATACAAAAAAGAGTTAAATAAAATTTGGAAAGAGTATGCTAATGGTAACAAAGAGCAGGAAGATTTAGATATTGCTAATCAAAAAACTGAACAAATTTTCAATAAATTTGAAAAAGAATATATTGTAACAGATGAAATTTTAGATAAATTAACAAATGAAAAATTATTATATAAACTAGCTGGTGAGAAGAACATTGAACAATTAGTAGATATAATTGTAGATGAAATAAGACAAAAAATAACTTATGAGGTTAGACTAATCACTGTTACAGAATTTTAAATATAACAAAAAAAAGCCCCTCGGAGATACTACCAATATCCCTATGGAGCTCAAAAAGAGTGTGGTACTCTTCTATAATGTCTATTTAGATTATATCACACTCAATTTTATTATGCAAATTTTGAAAGGAGTGTGATTTTTTTATGCGTAGAGCAAATGGAATGGGGTCTGTCTATAAAGTTAAGGACAGAAAACTTAAAAACCCCTATAAAGCTGTTGTTCCTAATGGGTTTAATAAAAAAGGAAATCCAAAAAGAAAAGTGCTTGGATATTTTAAAAAGCAATCTGAAGCAGATATGGCTCTGTTGGAGTATGCTAAACAAAAAGATGGATTTTTCCTTAAAAAATTAACTGTCAAACAAGTCTATGATAAATGGCTTGTTGAACATAAAGAGACAGTTAAGGATACAACAGTATATCATTATAAATATGCATACAGTGGTTATATTTATAAGATTAAAGACAAAATTTTCTCGGAGTTAAAGACCTTAGAACTCCAAGAATTTTTCGATGAAATACAGACTAAACAAAGGCAAGAAGGAGTTAAGGCTGTGCTATCTCTAATGTACCAATACGGTATGCGTTATGAGATAGTAGATAAAAACTATGCTAACCTGGTAAAACTTAAAAAGAAAATTAAGGTTAAAGAGGTTATCCCATTTAAAAAGCAAGAAATAGATAATCTATTCACTTTGGATAATAGGATAGCAAAAGCCCTATGTATCCTTATTTATACAGGAATGAGGATAAGTGAGTTACTGAATTTAACCAGGAGCGATATAGTGGATAATTTTATTTTTATTAAAGAGGCTAAGACAGATAAAGGGATAAGACCTATCCCAATACATAGTAGGATAAAGCCTATTGTTGATTCTTTTCTAGCAGAAGGTAAACAGTATCTCTATACTTGGAGAGGTAAGAGAGCAACCTACTGCACTTTCAGAAATAATTTAATAAAATTAATGGACGAGCTGGGAACACCCCATACTCCCCATGATACCCGTCATACTTTCGCTAGTATGATGAACAAGGTTGGAGCTAATGATGTAGCTCTAACAACTATGATTGGGCATACAGATATTAATTTAACTAAGTCTGTATATACCCATAAAGAATTAGAGGACCTGGAAGAAACTATAAAATTATTACAATAAAAAAAGACCCTTTTCTAAGTTTTTTAGGAGAGGGTTTTGTTATTTAAAGTTTGTATAAGACTGTAAAAGTTCGTATCCGTATACACCATAATTAACACCACCTAAAAAATTAAGTGTCGTGAATTCTAGGGTTAAGAGTGTATTAAAGTTAATCCTTGAATATGTTGAAAAGGCTAAAGAATTAAAAAAATAATTTGGTTGCATAGTGTAAATAGTGATGGTAGAAAAAATTTTGAACTGTACTCAAAATCTCGGACACAAGATTGGTGGTGTAGTTTTTTTTGTGAGTAAATTAACAAGAGAAGATAAAAAAATGTGTATTAGAAACAAGTATTATTTCAATTAGTGCTTAATTTATTAATTCAATAAAGTGATTTAATTACACAAAAAAAGAGAGAATCTTTTTAAGATTTCATTCTCAAAAAAATTCTCTTAATTATGTTAATTGTAAGTCTAAACTTTTTTATCAACATTATTTGACAAACAACCTTAAAATATAATAACTTTTTTGTTTATTCATATTTTTATTCTTTTACTTTTTTAATAACATCTATTATAGAACCATCTCTATATTCAACTACACCAACAATTTCATCAGTAAATTCAACAGGATCAGGTTTACCAGTTAATTGTTCAGCAAGTTCTTTCATTTCTTCAATGGTTTTTAATTCAACACCAGCTTTTGTTAAATTTTCTATTAAATCTTTTCTTCTAGGATTTACAACTATTCCATAGTCAGTACAGATAACATCTACTGCTTCACCTGGAGTACAAACAGTTGTAACTTTATCCACTATTATAGGGATTCTTGCTCTCATAAGTGGTGCAAGAATAACACTAACTTTTGCTCCAGCAGCAGTATCTTGGTGTCCACCAACTGCTTGGTTAATTGTACCATCAGATTTTGTCATAACATTGACATTAAAATCTTTATCTATCTCTAATGCTCCTAACATAACAAAATCAAGATTATTTACAGCAGGTCCTGGTGTATTAGGATTTGCATAGAATGAAGCAGATATTTCATAGTGTCTAGCATTATCTTTTATAGATTTTACAGCATCTAAATCAAAACATTGAGTGTCATATAGTGCACTCATAAGTCCTTCTTGAAGAAGTTCAACTAATTGAGAGGTTATTCCTCCAAGTCCTAATGATGCTTTTATATTTTGTTTTATCATTTCTTCTCTTAAAAGACTTGTAACTGCTAAACTTGCTCCAGCAGCTCCTGTTTGATAAACAAAACCATCTTTAAAGTATCCTGAATTTATAATAACTTTAACTGCATTTTGAGCAATTAATAAATCTCTTGGATTATCAGAAAATCTAATAGCCCCTGAAACTATTTTTTTAGGATCACCAATTTCATCTACAACACATATAGCATCCACCATAGTTTGATCTATACTTGCAGGTAAATTTGGGAAAGGAACTAAATTGTCAGTAATTGCTATAACATAATCAGCATATTGAGCATCCACCATAGCATATCCCATAGAACCACAAGCACTCTTACCTGTTCTTCCATTAATATTTCCCATTTCATCACAACTAGGAGCAGCAATAAAAGCAACATTTATATGCAATTCTCCATCTTCAACTGCTCTTGCTCTACCTCCATGACTTCTTATGATAACTGGTTTTTTAAGTATTCCTTTACTAATTTCATCTCCTAATGGTTCACGAAGTCCACTTGATTGTATTCCAGTAACAACTCCATTTTTAATATGGTCAATAACTGGAGCATGACAAGGGCTTAATGAGCTAGGTGCTAAAGTTAAATCTTTAATTCCCATTTTAGATATAATATCTAAAACTCTATTTACAACTGTATCTCCATTTCTCATGTGATGGTGAAAAGATATAGTCATTCCATCTTTTAATCCAGACTTTTTAATAGCTTCTTCAATATTAGCAACTATTTTTGGCTCATCTTGAACTCTCATTCTCAATTTTGCACCAGCTTTATTCTTAGTTGGTTTTATTGCATCAACACCTTTAAAAGGAACTAATTCTCCAATTCCTTCTAAGTATTCAGGAATTTCTCTGCCAACTGCATTTTTATTAAATTTCATTATTAGTCCTCCTTATAAATTCCACTAGCTTTTGCTAACTCTAATACTCTTTCTGCTCTCATAATAATTGGATTGTCAACCATTTTTCCATCAACAGAAATAACTCCTGAACCTTTAGCTTCAGCTTCTTTGGCACCATTTATAATTCTTATTGACTTTTCAATTTCTTTTTGAGATGGAGTATAAATTTCATGAACGACTCTCACTTGTTTAGGATGTATACAAGATTTACCATCAAATCCTAAGTCTTTGATGAATTGTACTTCTTGTCTGAAACCATCTAGGTTATTAACATCTGAATATACGGTATCAAAACAATAAATACCTGCATTTCTTGCAGCAAGTACAATAGCTTCTCTTGCATAATAAAGTTCCCAACCATGTTTACTTCTTGAAGTTTTTAAGTTAGTAACATAGTCTTCAGCACCTAATGCAATTCCCATCATTCTTGGACTAGCAAGTGCAATTTCTTTAGCATTCAAAACTCCAGTTGCACTTTCAATAGCAGCCATAAGTAGGGTTTCTCCTTCTCTACCAATTTCCTTTTCAACTTCTGTTATTAATTTATCTACAGCTAATATTTCATCTGGAGTATCAGTTTTTGGAAGTCTTATAACATCTACTCCTGCTTTTACAACTGCTCTTATATCATCAGCTCCAAAAGGAGTATCCAAACCATTTACTCTTACAACAGTTTCTGTTGTCTTATAATCTATTACTTTTAATGCTTCAGAAACTAAAAATCTAGCAGCATCTTTTTGGTTTACACTGGTAGCATCTTCCAAGTCAATCATTACAGAGTCTGGTCCATATATATAAGCATCTGTAATCATTGATGGATTGTTTCCAGGTAGAAACATCATAGTTCTTCTTAATCTATCTCTAATTGCCATAATCCCTCCTAAAATTTATATTCTTTAGATTCAGCAGCTCTATATACTGCAGCTTTAGTTCTAGCTATAAGAGCATAATTTAATGCTCCTTTGTCAACAACCTTAACACTAGCATTCTCAACACCTAATTCTTTTATAGTGTTAAGTACAGTTTCTTCAATTTGTCTACCAAATTGTCTCTTAACTGAACTTGAAACATCAATAACAATTCCACCTTGATTGGCAGGTTCAACAGTTATCATAGCATCGCTAGATTCTAATGTCCCAGCAACCCCAACAGTTTTTAAAACCATAGTTACCTCCTAATATTTGTATAAAAATAACTCAATGCTAGCTAAAATTTAGAATGCACTTCGTTTATTTTATACTTTATTCAATATTTAAT
>OKRR01000503.1_pt1 | contig 44569 bp, 44 predicted proteins | sample 1601211 | NCBI WGS metagenome assembly OKRR01 (sample SAMEA3541525, study PRJEB24748) | human gut metagenome | biome: human gut; feature: human-associated habitat; material: faeces | place: China | collected 2012
TGTGTTTTTGCGCCCTTTTTCCTTCTGCTTCGGCTATCGCTTTGTTTCAAACTTTCACCTCCCCGAGCATTTGCAGCAGGGTCTCCTTGAGCCGCGCATTCATGGGGGATGCGGGGTCAAAGCACATCTCCACAAACTTCTTCATCTGGGGATCGCTCTGCTCGATTTTGGGCTTGTACTCGTACAGCTTCCCTTGAGGATTGTCCGTACGTCCGAAGATATAATCCATGGACACATCGAAGTAATCCGCATACCGGGTAAGCGTTTCAAATGTCGGCGAAGTCTGGTTAAGTTCATAGCGGTTCAGGCTGGATTGCTTGACACCGACGATTTCGGCCATTTTAACCTGGGATAGCTTGACACTTTCCCGCAGAGACCGCAATCTTTCTGTCACTTCCTTCAAGGCATACACCCCCTTGTCTGTTAACTCGATTTTATCAGATAACAGGATAATATTCAACCCTATATCAACATAATATCATAGGGTCAAATCAGAAAGAAACGTAGGTCTATGCAATACCGTCCCGGAAGTCAAACATATAGGCGCAAGCAATGCGAGTGTTAATACACACTCACATTTCCTGCCGTCTGCTTGTTGGGGGCAGCGCCCCCAAACCCCTTTGAACGCAGAATTTCATTCTGCAGCTGTACGTTCTGAGAACACTTTTTGCAACGCCTCCTATCCCTATTTGGGGACACGGAGTAGTACCACTATACCACCTTTGATTAAGCAATGAAAGCATCTGCAATCGCATTAAGTTGGCGGGCAATCTCTCTAAAATCACAGTTCAGGTCCAGGGTCTTTACACTAATACGGTTGCCGCTCATCATATAAGTATGATCCGGCTGAATTTCTTCATCTGTTCGAGCGTAAAGCAGCATACCCGAAACTTCTCCGCCAGCCGCCGCCTTGTTCTTCACATAGGTAAAAATTTGATACAGATTATTTGAATGAAGTGTATTTACATTGTACTGTTTTTGTGTCGTATGACTGTAGTATTTGGTATCAATAATCAGAGTTCTGTCGCCATAAACGAACATAATGTCGGATTGCATGATTGGCAGCATTATACCAATGCCATCGTCCAGTGCCCACCCAATCTGTGATGCACTTGTTTTAATCTGCGGATAATGCTTTTTGTAGTATTCGAGAATAAACTTCTCGTATAATCGACACATCCGCTGCTCATCTAAAAACTGCATCAATTTCATAGAGCCATCTGAGGATGTTTGCAGCAGCCCTTTGATAACCAAATAGCATATGGACATCAGCATTTGATAGGTTTGATTGTTGCGGTGAAAGCGAAAATTCCAATTTATCGAATGCACATCCAGCGTGTTAACTTCTTTGAAATAGAGGAGCAGATTTCGCAGTTCCTTTTTTCTTGCCTTGGGAATATCATACCTCAGCAGCAGCTCCATAGTGGTTTTGAGAATGCGATTCATATAAGAATCCACCGAGAACTCATCATAGGTACAGATAAGCTGTTGTTTCATGAGTGTCTGCTGCTTAATTGATTCTGTAACTCTTATTTTACCTCGCAAACAACTTAACGATTCCGTTTCTTCGATATAAGTGCGACCTAAGCCCCGCTTTATCTGTGTGGCCACTCCCTTGGCAAGAATGGTAGAAAGTAAATCTGCGGTGTTTTCAAACTCCTCTGTTCCGTAGCTTTCATATACCTGTTCCCTTAAAACTTGGAACGCATATGCAAGCATATAGTATATATTTTGAATCCGAATCATCGAACAGCCTCTCGCAGCACGTGCTCCCAGTCTCGAACCTTACTTAGTTCATCGAACCAGTATTCGTTCAAGAGCGGAACGATCTCATAGGTAATGACGGCATTCAGCCACATATCGTCAATTTCATGTTCGGTGCAAAAATAACTATGACCGATACGGAAGCCCCTACCCAGCGTATCATCGTGTTCTATCGCCACATTCAGCTTCTCAATAGCTGCAATCAAATTGTCAAACTTCTTATTGTATTTCTCCTGACGATACGCGCGAAAACCTTCTGTTTCAAATGCGGGAGAAAATTCAAAGAACGCAAAACGGCGGCGCAGAGCATAATCCAGCATCGCAAGGCTGCGATCTGCTGTATTCATCATGCCAATGATGTAGACGTTTGCAGGGACGGAAAATTTTTCATCTGAGTAAAGCAGTTGCAGTGACACCCCACGCTTATCATTTTCAATCAGCATAAACAGTTCGCCAAAAATCTTGCTTAGATTTCCTCGGTTGATCTCATCAATGATGAAAAAGTAGTCGTTCTCAATATCGGTCTCCGCTTTCTTGCAAAAGCTGTAGAATGGACCCTTTTTGAGTTCAAAGCCAGTGGATGCTGGCCGGAATCCCATGATAAAGTCCTCATAGCTGTAACTTTGATGGAATTGCACCATCATGACACGGCTGGAATCTTTTACTCCCATCATGGAGTAGGCCAGCCGCTTTGCCGCAAAGGTCTTGCCGACACCGGGGGCACCTTGCAAAATAATATTCTTCTTATTTTTAAGCAGGCTAACCAAGGTTTGATAATCAGTTCCGCTCATATATACTTCATCCAAAAAGTTTTCGGCTGTGTAAACAGGGTATTGGATTTCTACTTCCTCAATTTCCTCATCCTCATCATCTTCGAATAAAGCATTCAGTTTCTCAACATAATCGGTGTAGGAAGTAATATCTGTCAGCGTTTTTGTAACTGCCTGTCCGGGATGCTCCCATTCGCCCTTGTTCGTCCAATTTATCTGACGGATGTTTTTGTATTCATCGTTTCGGGAACCATCAAACATATAGCCGGAGGTGACGATCCCTCTTCCGACAATGCGGTGCATTCCTTTCTTAACGAACACAATATCACCGGGTTTTATGTCATTTGCAAACTGCCATGTGGCATGAGCTGCATTTTTGTAAGAGAGGGTGGGATCAATGCACTCTTTCATTTTTTGCTTCATGGCATCTTTGGTGGCAAATGTCGTCAAGTCACCAATCTCGCCCCAACCAATGGCCATAATTTCTGCGTCGTAGAACTCATCCCACATACAGGCATTTTCACCGGGGGAATAAATCCAATAATGTATGGTTTGAACATTCTTGTCCCCGATGGCCTCTCCAACATTGGATCGCTGACTGTCTTTGGCGGCCGCCGTGCGCTTCTCCTCATTTACCTCTTCGGAGACGATCCATGCATAATAAGAAAGCTCCGGGAAGCTCTTGTATTGATAATTGCCTTTTTCAAGAATGCTACGACAACGGTCATTGATTTGGAGATACTGTTCACCACTTGGAACCGCGCTAAAATTACCGACACTCGCGATGAAATCCTGTGGCATATTTTTAGGATTGCAGATATACCAGCGATTGCGTGAATCGAGATTGATGTATTCATAGGGACAAATCCAGTACAAAGCCATTGTCAAATTCCACTTGACACCTTTTTGCAGAAGAGCGGCATCATAGGCTTTAATCAGGGCAGCCCTGCTTTCCTCTGAGTGGCTTTTTGCATACTCCATCGCAGAGGCAAACACTTCCCAAAGGTTTTGAATATCATCGTCTTTACGGTCACTGATAAAATAGTAAAAGGTGGCTTTTTGATTGTTAAGGACCGGAATCCCGTTAAATGCCTGTGGCACAGCAGCTTTTATGGAAAATTCATTGGCTATCCCTTGTAAAATAGCGATACGGCTTGCATCTGTAATTCCCTTGTTAAAAAGCCCAAACACAGTAAAAGGGTCAATATCAACGATATGATCATCTTTCTCCAGCTTGGGCAGTCGCATATTGATGGCGGTATATACGGCTTTTATTTTTTCGATCAGACTACTTCTATCTTTCGCAAAGGACAGCAATTTCTCAGCAAATTCTGAGTAGAATGGAACCCAAGTAAAATAATCTTGATTCACTAAAATCACCTCTCAACCTTTATCAGATACAAAAATCATGTATACTTTTATCTTTTTCTAAATTCATCATACAACCGCTTTGGCAGTTTACGCAGATAAGAACTCACTATGCCAATTGCGTTTTCCATGTGGACTTGGGAAATCATGTCATTCTCCACAGGAAAGTATCCGTATTTGTTCATCAGCAGGCGAGCTTCCTCCAGCTTTTCAGCATCCTGTTCACGCCGTTCCAATGAGAACACATTTCTGTCCAGTTCATAGAGATAGTAAGAAAACACGCTCTGCTTAATCATCTCCATGATGATTTCAAACTCCATGCTGGTGAGAAAATCATTCAAAATCACGGTGTCCTGTTGGGCATACATTTTGGGATCTTCTTCGCTCCCTGAGTTCTCCTTACACTGGATCAACTCTTTAATCGCCCCATCGCACAGGCCCAGCTGCTCAGAAATGTCATGGTATTCCTGCTTGCGGGAGTTGGACAAGCCCAGAAGATACTCCACCGACACATCATAAAAATCTGCAAAAGCCACCAGATATTCGATGCTCATGCTCCGAGTACGGCCGTACAGGGGATGCAGCGGGTCGTTGATCTCATAATTCTTCAAGTTGGTGTGGCTGATACTGACGCCGCGCTCCGCGAGCTGTTTGGAAAGCTGTTCAAAGGACAGCTTTTTTTCTTTGCGCAAATCTTCCAGCCGTTCTTTGGTCAGCGCCATCCTGCTTTCGTCATATAGCATGAGAAAACCCCTCCGCTAAAGTTAAACTATAATTTATATCTGTTATATTCTATAAACTGAAATAATTTCTGGTTGATATACCGTTTGCAGACAGTATCTGCGGTATAATTCAATTAGAGTTTATGATACAAGATAATTATAAACTAAAAGACCTGGAAAAGCAATTCAAAGATAAAACGGAGGGAGGCCATGGAGAAAGGATTGTCCAAACCACCGATGTAATCGTGAGAGGAGGTGCAGCTTGTATCTATCACCCCGACAAAGAAGAAAGGTCAACGCGCTGATCCGAACCAGCTGCTGCAATTATGACCGTGGCAACTGCATCGCGCTGGATGACGGCGATCCCTGTGTGTGCGTCCAGAGCATCTCCTACACACTCTGCTGCACCTGGTTCCGGGATTGGGTGCTGCCGGGAACCCCAATTCTATATTCGGAAATCATGGAGGTGAAGGGAGTAAAGCGGTGTGTGGAATGCGGCGCTCCATTTCAGGCCAAATCCAATCGAGCCAAATATTGCACAGTCTGCGCCCATCAGGTTCACCGCCGACAGAAAACAGCAAGTGACAGAAAACGGAGGTCGAGAAACGACAAATAGAGTTCTCCAATGCGGATATATACCCCATTTGAAAACTGGCAACTATGGAGGTGAATACACGGTATTCTTGACTCCTCAAAATCAGGTTCTAATTGTCCGCAAGGAGGTAAATGCACCATGTCAACAAAACCCTTTTACATTCGCCAGAAACCACCAGCCCAGAGTTTTATCCAACTGCCCAGCTTTCTGTTCGAGGCTCCAAGTTTTTGCTCTCTCTCCAACGAAGCGAAAATTTTGTATGCGATGATTCTGCGCCGGACAGAGCTATCTCGAAAAAGCGGATGGGCGGATGATTACGGAAAAATTTATCTGTACTACCCCATCAATGAGGTGTGCGGGCTGCTGCACTGTGGCCGCCAGAAAGCGGTAGATACCCTGCGAGAGCTGCAATATGCCGATCTGGTGTCCATCAAAAAACAGGGGTGTGGAAAACCCAACCGGATATACCCAAAACGCTACGAGGCGGTTTCACACACCGACTTCAAGGAATCCGGTTGAAGCACGCCAGAAGTGTGGAAAGGAGGCCCTGTAAGTACGGAAACCAATCCTCTTGAAGTACGGAAATTGGACGGTAGATAAAAAGAAGAAGATAAAATTATTCAGGTAAATTCGATTCATTCCATTCCTATCCGAGATATTTTGTGCGGGATTTTCCGGTGAAAACCCCGGATGGGAAGGGATGGGAAAGGAGTTCTATGAGAAAGTCTGTAAATCCACGAATGGTTTGTCTCTCTGCTGAACAGCAGGCTGGAGGTCTGTATCTGTGCATGGCGGGAAAGGAGTGTGGACAGAGCTGAGTTGAGCCAGGAAGGTCTTGCGTGGGAGTAAGTCACCATGGCCAGCCAGGAAAAGCACCAGGAGCAGTATGACATCGAGCTGCCACAGTCCATCGTTGATTCCTTCGCCCGATTCCTTGTACCCGAGATCCGAAAGCTATATGCGAGTGAAGAGGGGCAAAAGGAACTAGAAGAATGGAAAAAGAAGTATTCTGACAAAAGCGAGGAGTGAAGTCAAATTCAAAGATAATATGCAAAGGGATGCCCTGTTTCGAGGCATCCCTTTGTTTGGTACAGTAATGGGGGAGGAATGGTTTGCTCCATGGGGGTACGTCGCATTTCGCAACATACCAGTTGGAATCGAGGGGGCGGCATCCTTATGGAGTAAAGGGGTGCGAAATTTGAGCACCCCTTTGGGGGAAATTATATCGCCGGATGGGGTGGTATATTGCCACCCCATTTTCCAAGGTAAGTCTTTTTTTAAGGCGTACCACACATACACAGGGGTGTCGTGATTCACGACATCCTTGACCTAAAATGGGGCAAGGAGTACAGACTAGAAAGCTGTCCGATGAGGAGGCATTTTGCCTATCAATCCATCTGCCAAAGGGTTACACTTCGTCAGGACCGATTGGTATTGAGCCATCCGCTTTTATAAACAGAAGTGTCTCGGTCTTGCCATGGAGATAGGTGGCGTAGGTGGCGCAGGCCGGGTTATCCTCATGTTTCGCTCACATATCGGACCTTTCGGTGCAATACTAGGCGGGCAGCGTCGGTCAGTAGCTCCTCCAATACCACATCGTAATCTTCCCTGCCCTGCAGAGGCTGTTTTAGATAATGGGTGCTGTTCTCTATGAACCGCTGAAACCAGACACCGAAGCTGCCGGGTACCCTCTCGGCGTCCATCAGTGCCCGGTCATACAGTAACTGGCTGGCAAAGCGTTCCGGCTGGATAGCTCTGGCCACCTGGGCCTGGTAGGCTGCCTCATCCTCTTTGGAAAGGAACGTGCCATACTGGATGCTCAGAGCCTCCTCTGCTAGACGCTGAGTCAACGTCGGCGTCACAAAATTCTGTAGCTGTGCCGGGAAATTCACCTGGATATTCTGGCAGTGATAATAGTAATTCTCTAAAATGTTGCTGGACCAGCCTCCACCATAGGCCAAACGCCGCCGGAGCGCATTGTATGAGTTGCCATGAGGAACCTTCCAGCGGTTTTCATCTAGGTTCAGCTTGGCGGGTGTAAAGACTTTGCGGTCTGTTTCAGACAGATTAAGAATATCATCCACAATAGCCGTCAGCCGCACCCTGTCCACTTTAGGGGTGGGTTCGGTTTCCCAATCCTCCAGTTTGATCGGAAGCCGCTCTGCCCTCTGGCGCAGAGCCTGACTCATTTGGGCAAAGCAGTTGCCCAGCACCACTTCCAGCGTATATCGCTCCTTCAGGTCGGGGTATTCAGTGAAACTGCGCGCACCCTTTAGATAGCAGATCAGAGGGGTTTTCCATTGCTGGGGCCGTGCTATTCCGTTGGCCAGCCCCTCGCTCAGTGCCTGAACCTGAGTGGCGAGCAACGCCTGCAGTTCTCCGCTCTTTGGTGGAGCCTTTCCATCATCCTCTGAATCCTTCAGCAGATCATCTACCTTGCAGTCGGCCCGGTTGTATACCGGAAAGATTGGGATGTCTCGCTTGAAGCCTTTCAGTATCTTCCGGTAGATCAGCTGAGCTTTCTTCGCGTTAGTGTCACTGCTTAGAGACTGCAAAAGGATGATGGCATCTATCTGGCTGCGATAGAGCAGATTGGCGCAATATTCCTCGTTTTCCTCCTCCGAAGTACCCCTGTGAAACAGACCACGGGTATCTAGCAGGGCAAAGGAACTGTATCCCCAGCTGTCCCGGAATTGTGGATAGGCCTCCAGTCTCTTCTGGATCTTCTCCTCTATGGGTACGTAGATCACAATCTCCCGGCACAGCGACTCCAGCGAAGGATGCCCTTTGGTATTGTTGGAAAAAAAGGCATCGGCAGCATCCTGATCCGGCTCATCCAATGCGAGATTCAGATAATAGTATCCGTCTTCGGAACGCCGTTCCGGCTGGAACACCCTGAAAAACCGCTCTTTAAGTACCTGCTCGGTCTGCTGGCAGAGGACAAGCAGTGCCTGCGTGCCGCCCTCTCGAGTTAGCAAGTCGATCCGAGCTTCCACCTGTGTGCGCAACCCGTTGCGGAGCTTGGCAGAGTTTTTGCTGGGCTCCTCACCACGGGATTTTAGCTCGGTTACCGCCCGCCCATAGAGTTCCTCGATGTACTGGTAAAAAGCGCTGTCTCGGAACCACTGGAGAATCCCGTCCACCAGATTCTCCTGCTGCTCGGTTGTCAATAGGGCCAGCCGCCTCCGCAGGCCAAAATCCTCCATCTGGAGTGGATCCCGCAGCGCCTCCCTCAGACAATCTTCCGCCTCCCCGGCGTTAGGAGCTCCCTTCCGTCCTAGCTGGCGGATCGTCGTACACAAGGGCTCCCGGAGCAGCTCCATCAGATCCCGGCTTCCGAAGAATACGGGGTCCGGTTTGACCGCCACAATAAGCCGCTGCGTCAGTGCCGGGTTCGCAGAAAAGATGATTACCCGATTTTGAATGGTGGTATTGGTCTCACCCACACTTTTCTGTAAGATTGGCCTGGCACCGGGCGCCGCAATATTGCAGGTAAAGCGGGTCTTACCGCTGCCCGTGGTGCCCACCAAGCCAAAAGTGTAAGCAGAGGGTTGGAGAATACGCAAATAGTTGTCCATGGGATCTACTCCTTTAATTCTTAATAGTGTAAAAAACAAGCAGGCTCACTCCTGAAAGAGTAGCCTGCACTAAAACAACCGCCAGCAGGATTCTTCGGAAACCCACTGCCGTTTTTTTGCGTATACAGCCAACACTTCAGTCGGAGTGCTCAGTTCACCGCCGGTCAAGCGGCTATGCCTCGTTCTGTTGCTTGTTTTGGGTAGTATAACACATCTGGTCAGGGTTGTCAATAAAAATAGCTATTTTATGGAATCGTGCTTTTTGAAACAGTGAACCAGATGCATGGTACCATGGGCAAGAACTCGATTCCCAGCCAAGTTGCAAGAAATGGGAAAATCGGAAAGTGTGTCCTGTGAGCAGGACATCATATTGGAAATTCTCAACGGCTTTATGAAGGGGCGTACAAGTGTACAAAAAATAAAAAACCGAGGGTCAAGGCACATCAGTACCTTGACCCTCAATTTCTGTTTTGACATCACAGCCACACCCTGACGGCAAAGCCGCCTTTGAAAAAGTAGGTGTTCATGTAATGTCCATCTGGTGGAGGCGGGGGGAGTCGAACCCCCGTCCGAAAACGCTTCCTCGGGAACCTCTCCGGGCGCAGACGGTCATTTACATTCCCTTACCCCGGCGTAGGCCGTCAAACTACAGGGCTTGGTAGCTTCATTGTTCATGGTGCGCTCAAAGCTTTGCGCACACACGTGCACCACTAAACGACGCCCCGTTCCGGCTCGTGGTCCTTCCGGACGGGACGGTCACGGCTTAAGCCGCGACAAGCTCAACGTTATCGTTGTTCTTTAATTTATAAGTTGCCCATTTTAAGGATGATAGGCGCATCCGCCCGCTATTCCCGCCTCTACGTCCCCGTCGAAACCAGTACGCCCCCGGCTCGTCGCAAAGTCCGCTTTCTTCTGGGCACCCGCCAAAGGCGGACATCCGTCAGTCCGCTCCCTTGCTCCTCACCTTCCCGGTGAACCCGCTGACGCTGGGCTTCACCGGGAAGGTGAGGTTACAGGACATTTCTGCGTGGAATTGAGTCGTTGAGCTCTCCTGAAAATCAGCACTTGGCCGGGGCGGGGTAGTCCACGCCGAAGGTCTCCACGGTGACGGACTTCATCCGCTGCTCCTGCTTGGGCTTATCCATCCGGTCCCGGTCTGCGTTCACGATGGTATCGGCCACGTCCATGCCCTCGATCACCTTGCCGAAGGCGGCATACTCGCCGTCCAGATGGGGGGCCTTCTCCACCATGATAAAGAACTGGCTACCGGCGGAGTTGGGATTCATGGCGCGGGCCATGGAGAGCACACCCCGGTCGTGCTTGAGGCCGTTCTGCACCCCGTTGTGGCTGAACTCACCGCGGATGGAATAGCCGGGGCCGCCCATGCCGTTGCCGTTGGGGCAGCCGCCCTGGATCATGAAACCAGGGATCACCCGGTGGAAGATCAGGCCGTTATAAAAGCCGGACTGCACCAGGCTGATGAAGTTGTTGACCGTGTTGGGCGCCACCTCCGGGTAGAGTTCAGCGACCATTTTGCCGCCGTTCTCCATCTCAAAGGTGACAATGGGATTTTGAGCCATTGGATTCCTTCCTTTCCCAGGGGGATGCCCCCCTCTTTGACATCAATAACCGCCGGTGCGGCGGGATTTCATAGTGCGGTCCATTTCCCTCTTGGCGTCCTTGGCCGCGGCGGAGGCCCGCTTGTCGTAGAGCTTCTTGCCTTTGGCCAACCCCACCTCCAACTTGACCCTGGGACCGCGGAAGTAGAGAGACAGAGGCACCAGCGCGTATCCATCCTGCTTTACCTTGGCGAAGAGGCGGAGGATCTCCCGCTTGTGCATCAGCAGCCGGCGAGAGCGCAAGGGGTCCTTGTTGAAGATGTTCCCTTTCTCATAGGGGCTGATGTGCATGCCGTGAACGTGCATCTGTCCGTCTTTCACGATACAGAAAGAGTCTTTGAGGTTGACATGGCCCTGGCGGATGGACTTGACCTCGGTGCCCGCCAGCTCGATGCCCGCCTCGTACTTATCTTCAATAAAGTAATCGTGGTAAGCCTTGCTGTTCTTTGCAACCACCTTGATTCCCTTGCCGTCCATGTCCTCACCTCCGGCCTGCGTTCCGGCTATATATGCCTGGATTTTTATTATACCACGCTTGTCAATAGGTCAGACGGGAAAGTAGGAGAGCAGCGCGGTGAGGGCGTCCTGATCCCACACGGGGCGGCCGTGCTCGGCCAGACGGGCTTCCAGATGGGGGCGTGCGGTCTCACAGCGGCCGAACTCCGACAGCCGCGCAATGGCCTGCTCCTCCCCCGCTCCCAGCGAGAGCCACCAGCGGTCCTCCCACCAGAGCAGCGCCGCATCCGGCCGCGGTGCGGGCAGATCCCGGGCCGCGGCCACCACAGGCTCCAGCCCGTCAAAGGAAAACCAGGCCCGCTCCGGCGCGCGGACATGGGCAAACACCAGAACGCCGCAGGCATCCGGGTAGGCCTCGATCTCGATGGAGCCCTCCAGAGTGATCCCCGCCTCGTGGAAGGCGGTCTGTGTAATGGCCAGCGCCCGTTCCAGAGTCAGCCCTGCCGGGGTGAGACCGTGCTCCTTCAAGTCCGCAGGTGTGATGTACAGCGCCACGCTGGCGCTTCCGATTGGCTGGATCGTCATAACGGGCCTCCTTTTGCAAAAAATCAATCCGACCGTTGATGGTATTATACCGGATGGCCGTGGACTTTGGATAGCTGTAATGATTGGGGGGATTGGCAAAGGGGCGGAATCTATGATATAATGTGGTTTAATCTGGATGCAGCAGTGCAAAGGCTGTGCAAAGAAAGGGATATGCCGGATGGAACTGATGGAAAAGACAGTGGAGAGCCGCGTGCTCTTTGAGGGAAAGATCATCACGGTGCGGCTGGACAAGGCGGAACTGCCCAACGGCCGCGTGGCCTCCCGGGAAGTGGTGGAGCACCCCGGCGGGGTGGCTATTCTGCCCCTGTTTGACGACGGCACGGTGAGCCTGGTCCGCCAGTTTCGCTACCCCTTCCAGGAGGTGGTGGCCGAACTGCCCGCAGGGAAGTTGGAGCGGGGCGAGGACCACCGTCTGGCCGCCCTGCGTGAGCTGGAGGAGGAGGTGGGCGCCTCCTGCGGGAGGCTGACCTACCTGGGGTGTCTCTACTCCTCCCCCGGCTTTTCCTCGGAGGTGCTTCACATGTATCTCGCCCAGGAGCTGACCGAGGGGTCCTGTCATCCGGACGAGGACGAGTTCCTCTCCGTGGAGCGCATCCCCTTCTCCGCCCTGGTGGAGCAGGTACGGCAGGGGGAGATCAAGGACGCCAAAACCGTGGCGCTGGTGCTGAAGGCCAAGCTGCTGCTGGGACTGTGAGTGTGTGGAGGAATTGCCATGAACAAGCGTATCCTGATCGTGGAGGACGAGAAAAACATCGTCGATATTCTCAGCTTTAATCTGTCCAAGGAGGGCTATGAGACGCTGGAGGCCTACGACGGCGAGGCGGGCCTCCAGTTGGCTCTGGAGCAAAACCCGGATCTGATTCTCCTGGATCTCATGCTGCCCAAGATGAACGGTTTTGACGTATGCCGCAGCCTGCGCAGGGAAAACCGGAGCACACCGGTCATCATGCTTACCGCCCGTGAGGAGGAGACCGACAAGGTCCTGGGGCTGGAGCTGGGGGCCGATGACTATATCACGAAGCCCTTCTCCATGCGGGAGCTGCTGGCCCGGGTAAAGGCCAATATTCGCCGCAATGAGATGGTAGGCGCCGCCGGCGCGGCTGCTCCCCTCGGCGGCAGTCGGCGTATTGAGCACGGCCGTATCGTCATTGATGTCGACCTGATGATCGTCTACAAGGATGATCACCCCCTGGAGCTGACACAGCGGGAATATGAGCTGCTGAAATTTCTGGCCTCCCAGCCCGGAAAGGTCTTTTCCCGGGAGGCTCTGATGGAGCACGTCTGGAACTATGAGGGTTATGTAGGCGATGTGCGCGCCGTCGATGTAGCCGTGCGCCGCCTGCGCGAAAAGGTGGAGGACAATCCCGCAGTCCCGCAGTTTATCGTCACTCGAAGGGGCCTGGGCTATTACTTCAACGCATAAAACTCCAGCAAGGCAAGCCGCAGGTTGAATTCGTGTTGCCTGAAATCTTACATCCCTATGGAGTCTCCGTGCGGCCTGGCGTGCAGGGAACGGACGACTCCGCGGCCCTGTAGTTCATCATAACCGGGAGGCCATCGGGTACTGCTTCAACGCTTCGGCTCAGGACGCCGTTGCATCTCTTGGAAGAATTGGGAGGGGGTGTCCCCATGTTTCGAAGCCTGCACATGAAGCTCATGCTCATCATGACGCTGCTGATTATCTCCCTGATGACGGTGGTAGGTGCATTTCTGATCAATTCGGTTGCTAATTACTACACGCAGGACTTCTATACCCAGATGTCCGAGGCCTTTGGCGACCCGGACTTCTGGAAGGATCTGGAGACTCCCATCGAGGGTGAGGAGGACGCCGCATCCAGCATCGCCCACATTCTGGATACCAACAGCACCCTCGGCATTGACAACCGCAGCCGGAAATACTACGTACTGGACGGTACCGACGGCCACTGGCTGGCAGGCTCCGACGATAAGGAGTCCGGACAGGCGATGCCCAATGATTCCCGCAACCTGATGCGGGTGCTGGCGGGTGAGGATGCCAGCGACGATAACTCCCCCGCCGCCGCCTATATGGACGTAGCCGTGGCAGTACAGCGGGGCGAGGGCCGCTACATCGTCTATGTGCAGGACAACGGCGCCAATGTGTCCGCCCTCAATAGTGAGCTGATCACGCTGATTGTAGAGGCGTTGATCTTCGGCCTGATCATCTCCGTGCTTCTCTCTTTCCTGCTGTCCAAGACGCTGATCACCCCCATTGAGCGGCTGACCGAGGGCGCTGAACGGGTGGCGGACGGCGACTTTTCCCACAAAATCGAGGTGGCCTCCCGGGACGAGATCGGCGTGCTCACCGGCACCTTCAATGACATGGCCCAGCAGCTCAAGCGCACCCTGGAAGAAGTGGAGAACGAGCGCACCAAGCTGGGCACCCTCTTTCTGCATATGACCGACGGTGTGGTGGCCTTCTCCCGGGACGGCTCGGTAATCCAGTCCAACCCCGCCGCCGAGGAGATGCTGGGCCGATCCATTCCCATTGGCGGCAGCGAGAACTACGATACACTCTTCTCCGACATTGCTCCCCTCCAGGGGGTGCTGGCCGTGGAGCAGCCCGGCTACCTGGACGGTGAGCGGGATGTGGGCGGCCGCAGCCTGGAGCTTCTGCTCACTCCCTTTGACCAGGTGCGTCTGGGCGGCGTTCTTGTCGTCATTCACGACGTAACCGAGCAGCGCAAGACCGAGGAGCTCCGCCGGGAGTTTGTGGCCAACGTGTCCCACGAGCTGCGCACTCCCCTGACCAACATCCGCTCCTATGCGGAGACGCTGGCGGACAACGCAGGAGAGCTCCCTCCCAACACGGAAAAGAACTTCCTGGGTGTTATTCTCAACGAATCCGACCGTATGACCCACATTGTGCAGGATCTGCTCACCCTCTCCCGCTTTGACTCCGGCCGGGCCGAGCTGAAGTTGGCCCCCTTCCCTTTCGGACAGGCGGTACAGGATGTCTACAACGCCAACCTGATGGAGGCCCAGCGCCACGGCCACGCCATGGAGCTGGACATCACGGAAGAGCTGCCTGAGATTACCGGGGACCGTGAGCGGATCGTACAGGTGATGATGAATGTGGTATCCAACTCCATCAAATACACCCCCGATGGCGGCCGCATCCGTATCTCCGCCGGCCGCCAGGACCGGCGGGTGTGGATGGAAGTGGCCGACAACGGCATCGGCATCCCCAAGGAGGACCGGGGCCGCATCTTCGAGCGGTTCTACCGGGTGGATAAGGCCCGCTCCCGCGAGTCGGGCGGCACAGGACTGGGGCTCTCCATTGCCAAGGAGATCATAGACCGCCATGAGGGCACCATCGAGTTGGTGGACCGCTCCGGTCCCGGTCTGACGGTACGAATCACCCTGCTGGTGGAGGGCCCGCACCATGGAAGGGAATAAGCGCGTGCGCCGCCGCAGACGAAACACCGTGGAGCGGCTTAAAAACCTGCTGATCCTGCTGCTCACCCTCTCCGCCGTGGTGCTCACGGTCCGGGTGCTGATGTTCAACGGGCTGGTGGATAAGGGCCCCCGGGGCTGGCTGGATCATCTTCTCTCACTTTTAGATCCCGGACAGAGCGTTCCGGCAGACGACCCCGAGGCGACCGGACAGTCCGGAGCCGCCGCCCAGCCCGTGCGTATTGCTGTCTGCGATGGGGTGGACCGCTTTGCGGTTCAGTATGACCCAGCCCAAGCCGACCGCCTGTTCAGTTCGGTAGGCATCCTGCTCAGCGAGGCTCTCTCCAGCGCCGCCTCTCCCCATACAGTTCCGGAGTCAGCCTGGCGGGACGCCCTACAGGCCCCGGGCGTGTGGTTCGACTTCCTGGGAGAGCTCCCGTTGGAGGCCCTATACGCCTGGATGGGCGAGGGTGGCAGCAACCCCTCCCTTACTGCTACAGCCCGCCAGTTGGCCGTGGCCCAGGATCTGGATGGTGGGGTCTCCCTGTACTATCATAATGAATCAGATGGCCTGTATTATGCCTGTGAAACGGAGGTCGCCTACACTGGCCATATGGACGAGCTGGTTTCCGGCCATGGGAGCAACGGTGCATTTTTTGTCTTTGAGTTGGAGGCGGACCGGGGCTATGCCGGGCTGGACCCCTATGTACTGCTCACCTCCGCCACGCCGAGCCCCCTGGTGTACCACTCCGCCAACCCCCTCTCCTCCCCGGACGAGGCCACCATATCGGCCCTTCAGGCCGCTGTTTCCTTCCAGACACAGAGCGATGCCCTGTACGAAATCCCTGGCGGCCTGCGCCTCCGGGTAGGACGGGAAACTCTGGAGATCGGCAATGACGGCACCGTGTCCTACCACACCTCAGAGGATGCGGCCTCCCGCTATCCCATCGGAATCACAGATGGCTATACGGTGTCGGAGCTGGTGGAAACCACCCGGCGGCTGGCCGCAGATACTGTGGGCGCCTCCTGCGGCGCCGCCCAACTCTACTTGATGGATATCACAGAAGGAGCCGACGGCACCACAGAGGTCTGCTATGGCTACAGCCTGAGCGGAGCGGCCGTTCTCCTTCCAGAGGACGGCTGCGCCGCCCGGTTCACGGTGCGGAACGGACAGATCATAGACTATACCCTGCGCTTCCGCCGCTATGAGGAGACTGCGGAGCACAGCCTGCTTCTTCCCGAGCGGCAGGCCGCCGCCGCGCTGGAGGCCCTGTCTCCCGAGGGAAGGGAGTTAGTGGTCTTTTATACGGATAATGGCGGTGACACTGTGGAGGCCGGCTGGACCGCCAGATAGGAATGATGCCCTGTGGAATGGTCCAAATTAAAAAACATCATCCTGCTTCTGCTGGTATCCGTCAATGCCTTCCTCCTGATTCTGGTGGGTGTGCAGGAGAGCCGTGCCGCCCGCTATGAGGAGGATACGCGCCAGGCGGCCGTGCGCGTTCTGGAGCAGAGCGGCATCACCTTCGGCCCGGAGCGGGTCCCCCAGGAGGCCGGACTCTCCCCTCTGACCGTCACCCGCGACCGGGAAAGCGAGGCCATCGTGGCGCAGACTCTGCTGGGCGATGTCTCCCGCGAGGGGGAAAACGATGTCCGGCATCGGTATTCCAGTGTACAGGGCACCGCTGAATTCTCCATGAACGGCACCTTCTCAGTGCGTTTTCAACCTGGTGCCTGGGCCAAGGAACATGAGCGCTCCTACGAGGATGCCTCCCAGTCATGCCTGGAGCGAATCGATTTCCAGGGCACTCTCATCTCCTCCGAGTCCGGTGAGCGCCCGGGGCAAACGGTACTGACCTACTACCAGAACTGGGAGGGTACCCCCCTTTTTTCCTGTCAGGTCACCCTGCTCTGGCAGGATGACACACTGCTCCGCATGGAGGGCCAGCGCCTGTCCGGCACCGTAACCTCGTCCAGCGAGGAAGAGACCCTCTCTGCCGCCACAGTCCTGGTCCGTTTTCTGGCCGGTGTGACAGAGGGTGGCTTTGTGTGCAGCCGCATTGACGAAATGAACGCGGGCTATCTGATTGTCAGCGGCACCACGCGGCCTGTCGAGCTCACACCGGTCTGGCGCATCACCACAGACAGCGGCGCCTATTATGTGGACGCCATAACGGGAGAGCTCTCCCCCACCGAAGATTGACAAATGCCCCCTCCTACCATTTGTGTCCGACTTGGACACATCCAGCTTATCCAGGCTGGTGCCGACCTGGTTCCATACCTGGATGAGCACCACCTCATCCCCGCTGTAGAGGCGACGGAGCGAATCCGGCGTGATTCCTTTTCCGCAAGCTCAGTCAGCAAGCGCGGTACTTGCGGAATTTTGGACTTGATTGCTACCCGCAATAAGGGAATGGGCACCGGGCTGCAATAATTTCATGCCGTACCTCAAATTTTGTATCGTATTTTTACCTCTGCCCGTGGCACCCTAGTGGTGAGGTGATACTATGGCAAAGCAAGGTATGTCCCGCCCCGAGCGGACGCACACCCAACCCCACAACGACGCCCCACCCGTCCCCGAGCTCCAGGGCAAGGCGAAGCACACCAAGAAAAAGGCCAATCCCATTGTGGCAGGCACCTCCGGCCCCACAATGCTGGTTTACCATGAGCGTCCGATTCCCGTTGACGCATACCCCGAGCTGGACACTGATCTGGCGCGGGATAACTTGGAGAATGACCTCCCTGCTGCTGATCTGGAAGATCTATAGTCCTGAGCCGCCCCTTTCATGGGGCGGCTTTTTGTGGACCATTTCGAACTACTCAACCGTTGCGGTCATAGGATACTCTACCGTATTTGGGAGAGGAGGTTCTACTGTGGAACCAGATAAGTCCGTAACCATGTACGCCACGGTATGCAGATCCTGCGCCTCACAGCTTCTTGTGTGCGACCATTGCACCAATCAAGCTGTCGTTGTGCACGCCGGTAACGCTCTCTGTTTTTGCCCTGGCTGTCAAGTATGCATCCACTACAACAGAGTAATGACGCATAGCATCCCCCCGCAGATCAGCGCCACCTGTATTCACGCCATGGGATAATGATTCCCTCGGCCTACAGGATGCTCGCTTAGACGCTGGACTTCTCGTCCTTGCCGGGTACTCCCACGGCTCCTATTCGGCATTCCAACAATACATGCCGCCCGCGTGGGACACGGAATGTTCCGACCGGAAATGCAAGAAGCAGCTTCTAAACAGTTGAAAAAGCTTCGCCTATACATCCCTCAGGCTCCTGTGGTAAACCTTACTTGTAAGTTAAGGAGGACTGGCAGATCACCTTGTATAAGTGCGCCCCTATCCGGATACTACATACAGATTTACTGGTTAAAAAGCAGGATATATTATGGTATCAAAGCTGTGATTGATTTTTGTACCCACTCGCTGAAATCACGGGGCATGCGCCGGATTGCTGGCCGTCTGTTCGTCGGACTTTGATCCGCGTTGTGCACGTTGTAATGTTTGTACGCCGGCAATGGGCTTATTGCGCCCTGATCTACTGGTTATGTAAAGACGAATTATTTTAATCATCATAATTAGAATGATAGTAAAAAGTGCAGCTATATGGCTGTGTTGTTTTATGCTATGCTAATTCCGTTATCAGGTGGCATTTCTCACCCGTGGATTTATTCCAACTCCCTGGAGACTTGACAGAGATAAAAACAGACCGGCCTTCATTTGGAATATTCACCCATCAGGTCCGAAAACAAGCACGAATTGTTTTCGGGCCTTTTTCTGTCCAAAAGGATAACACAAACCTGGCGCAGAGGAGCGCTCCCCATACCGGTTTCACCAGTATACCAGTGTATCTTTCCGTCCTGCTGCCGGGGGCGGACCACGGACGCCGGCAGTATCATCTGCCCCTCACCCAAGGACGCGCGGCCGCTGTGGGAGCCCGGCTGGCCTCCATCCTCTCATTCCAGTCACCTCAATGCGTTTACCGCTCCCGGTGCTGACTGTGATGGCAGTTTCCCGCGGAAATCTGCCAGAAACAGTCGGCCCGCGCCGTTGGGTGCACTGCGTCCTTTTTTGATTTTGAAAAGCAAGAGCGGTCGGCCGGTTTCACTGAATCCCATCCTGGAGCCACGCCTCCGGTATCATCTCGAGCAGACGCTACAGGGATGCAAGCTCCTTATCCCGGACAGTGTGCCCACCCATCAGGACATCACGGTCCTCCAGGCTTTTCGTTCCTACGCCCAAGAGCCGGACTCCACTCGCTCAATGGCCTCCCACGGCCTCCGACACACCTACGCGGGCGAATGGTACGAAGCCAACATCTCACTATGCGGCCCAAAAGGCCGTGGCCGGGTTCCTCGGCCATGGGCGGGACGATGTGACCAACCTCTATTTTATGTCCCGCCCAAGACAGACCGTGAAGCGGCAGGAAATGATTTTGTCGTCCCTCTTATTTTCTCTAATGTTTTCCATTTGATACACCCTTAGGCTATCCAACATGAACGCCGGAAGCAGGGTCACGCCGCTCCTATCTCCAAGGGCGCTCCAATGCCTGACACGGAGCCCCACCATGACAATCCCTTTGACACCGATTTGCAAGTCCTCCATTCAAAGGACTTTTTCGCACGCATGAAAAGCACGGTTAAACCCGTGACGCCGATGATAACGCCGTGGTCGGTGTCCACCGTCTGGCGGCCCAAGTAGTGGGCCCCCCGGGGCCTGCCGGGGCGGTTCAGATGGCCGTCCTCCGGGTCAGTGTGGCACACACGCTTTCTGGTGTGGCAGCTATCCTTTTTGAGCTGTTTGGTTCGTTTGGAACGGTGTTTTCCGGTCCACTGGGCCGGTTCCTCCAGCCCCTCCTCCCCGTAGGTGTCCAGACGGTCTCAATAATTCCCTGGGCTCTCCTGGAGCTCCATCAGCTCCTCCGAGGCACGGGAGGCATTGGCCTTCACATAAGTCGGTACCCACCAGCCGACCGGTCACAGGGCCGTTTGGGACACACTGGCGTACTATTTCCTCAAACAGCCGCCGGAAGCTCTTGCCGAAGGAGGGCTTCCTCCACCGCAGCTGGGAGACGGGACTGTGGTCCGGCACCCGGTCCAGGAGGTCCAGCCCAAGTACGTCCGAATTGGGGACTTTGTCAGCGGCTTCATCGTGGCCAGAAGTGCCAGAGGGTTTGGGGGCACCCCAACAAGCATTTTTGCGGTGCAAAAACGGCAAGCGTCTATACACTTGCCTTGCTTGATACTAACGTGCACCCCACAAACCTGCGGAAATGCAAAAAATCGAATTATCTTCCTATCCTTGATGTATTCAAGGATTTTGCTGCAATAGTAGTTGACGATTCCCCCAATCACAATAGAAATCTGAGGAAAATCTTAATATTTTCTCATGTAAGGCTCAACAATTATAATATCCCTTTCTATTACAATATGTGGAGGACAATGCAAAGGAGGAGCGAAGTATCATGCCGGACAAAATACTAGTCGTCGATGATGAGGTCGAGATTGCGGATTTGATTGAAGTATATCTGAACAACGAAAATTATAGCGTGTTTAAATTCTATTCTGCAAAAGAAGCCCTCGAGTGTATCAACACAACAAACCTTGACCTTGCGATCCTGGACGTCATGCTACCGGATATAGATGGATATACGCTATGCCAGAAAATCAGAACAAGACACACATATCCAATTATTATGCTGACAGCCAAAGACGGAGAAACGGATAAAATCAACGGTCTGACACTTGGTGCAGACGACTATATGACAAAACCTTTTCGTCCGCTTGAATTAGTTGCAAGGGTGAAATCTCAGCTGCGGCGGTACAAAAAATACAATCCCGCGCAAGCTGAAGCGGAGGCCGGTGATGTCATGACCCACGCCGGTTTGGAGATGAATGTAAAAGCTCACCAGTGTTTGTTGGATGGAAAATCACTTACGCTGACGCCTACTGAATTTTCGATCTTACAGATCCTTTTAGAAAGCAAGGGAACGGTTGTCAGCGCCGAGGAGCTTTTTTACAGAATTTGGGCGGATGAATATTACAGTAAAACGAACAACACAATCACGTCCCACATTCGCCATTTAAGAGAAAAGCTGAATGATACGATGGACAATCCAAAATATATCAGAACGATATGGGGGGTCGGTTATAAAATTGAAGATTAAGTTCAGCAACGATTATGCTACATTTCGGGCTAAAATCACGCGTCGTTTTTGCGGTAACGCTTTGTTATCGATCCTTATCGTAATTGTTCTTTATGTGTTGCTGTGGAGACAGCGAGGAGGAAACCTAATTGCATACTTTTTGATGCATTTTTTTGGAGTAGACCGTGAAACTGCGAACATGATCTATTTCTACTATTTTCGAAGTTACAGGGAAGTGTTCTTCGCAGCGGCAATTACATTCGTCTTTGCGTTTTTGCTCCTGCGCCTATTCCGATGGATGACCAAATACTTCAAGGAGATCGATCAGGGAATTGACGCTCTGCAGGTGGACGATTCAAAAGCGATCCGCCTATCACCAGAAATGCTGCCATTTGAGAGTAAATTAAATGCTGTAAAGCAGACACTGGAGCGACAAAAGGCGGAAACGGCCCTTGCGGAACAGCGGAAAAATGAGTTGGTAATGTATCTGGCCCATGATATTCGTACCCCACTCACATCCGTTATCGGCTACTTGAGCCTTTTGCACGAAGATCCGGATATGCCAGCCCCTCAGCGTGTGAAGCATGTACGTATTACATTGGAAAAAGCGTACCGGCTGGAAAAGATGATCAATGAATTCTTTGAAATCACTAGGTACAATTCACAGCAAATCAAGCTAATAAAAGAGTCGATAGACCTCTCCTATATGCTGATACAATTATCCGATGAGTTGTCTCCGGTCTTTTCTCAGCGCGGGCTCTCAATTAAACTGGAAATTGATGAAGATTTAACAGTTTGTGCGGATGCGGATCAGTTGGCCCGTGTATTCAGCAATATATTAAAAAATGCGGCGGCATACAGCTATCTGAATACAGAAATCAGAATCTCTACCGAGAAAGTGAGAGGACATGTCTTCGTCATTTTTCAAAACAAGGGGAATACAATCCCGGCTGAGAAGTTGTCCTCCCTCTTTGATAAGTTCTACCGCTTGGATGAATCCCGCGCCTCTGATACAGGCGGCACGGGGCTTGGGCTGGCAATTGCAAAGGAAATCATTCTTTTACATGGCGGTACGATCCATGCATCGAGCGAAAATGACACGGTCACATTTACGGTTCAACTGCCTGCGGCAGATTCAGAAAACATCTATCCTTCCTCAAGTTTTTCTCAAGAAACAAACAACTGAATATTCAAACTTGCCACGCTCCTGTTCAGTACAATGATAACTGTCAGGAGCGTGGTTTATTTTGCATTTTAGAAAAGGAGCATACCTATGAAAGAAACATTCGGCCAAAAAACCAGGCGGAGTCACAAACGCAACCAGCGGGTAGTGATGTTTTGGTGCGCATTTGTTTTTGCATTTGTCATCGCAGGAGTCTGGCTTTTTAGAGGAACCTTATTTCAGAATGATAGCGGCGCATCTTCCTCGGGCACCAATCAATCCCGGCATGATGCGTGCGGGACGGCAGACAGCAGGCAAAAAAGTACAGATGTTACCCAGGCGCCGATGGATCATGAAGTCTGTCAGAAACTGCAAGACTTGGTGAGCCAGGATCAGCGGGTTCAGCAGGTCATAGATAACTGCGAAATCTATCCCGAGGATATTTTGAAAATGCTGTCCAGAAACCTGGATATGCTGAATTTTGTTTTAGAGTATCCAGAGAAAGTAGGGCAGGTTTTTGCTGAAACTGTCGGAGAGGTTGAAGGCGGAGAAGTTCCGCTTCTTCTGCAATACGATCAACGCTGGGGTTACGGCGACTATGGCAACAGCTCCGTTGCCGTCAGTGGATGCGGGCCAGCCTGCTTATCCATGGTGATTACCAGCTTAACGGGCGATGACACCATTACGCCGTATGTAGTGGCCCAATACGCCAGTGAGCAGGGATACTATGTTCCCGGCGCTGGGACTGCCTGGACACTTATGAGCGAAGGAGCGAAGCACTTCGGAGTAATCGGGGAGGAACTGCCCTTGACAAAATCGATTATGGAGGGTGTCTTGAAGGAAGGCCGCCCCATCATTTGCAGTATGCGGCCCGGAGATTTTACAACAACCGGACATTTTATTGTGATTACCGGCATAAAGGACGGACAGTTTACAGTCAATGATCCCAACAGTACGGAGCGGAGCAATATGCTGTGGGATTATGATACTTTGAAACCGCAAATCAGCAATCTATGGGCATTTCAAGCCTTATAAAATGGTCCAAACTGTACCCCGCCAGAAAGCGCGGAGAGTAAGGAGGCAACGTACCAGGATACTTATTTCAATTTGCGTATTATATAGGAGGAATCTTTCCCATGGATTTTTACGCCAACGAAGGAAAGGCCGTTACCATTCAAGCTAACGGCAAGACGTATGCCCGCCATGCGATTACAACACATTTCGTCCAGGTAGGCGAGAATTATATCGACCTCCTGGAGAGATATGTCATACCAGTCTACCAACCGGGAGATATTCTTTCCGCCAGCGAAAAAGTCATTGCCCTATGCCAAGGGCGGGTAGTGACTGAGGAACAGGTCAAACCAGGCTTCTGGGCCAAGCTTCTTTCACGCTTTGTCCATCAGACGGCGGCTGGGCCCGGGATGGGCCTGCCTGTTAAAATGCAGTTTGCCATCAACTTTTGCGGCTTGGGAAAGGTCCTCAAGGCGGCTGTCTGCGCCGGCCTTAATAAGCTCCGCGGCATCCACGGTACTTTTTACGACATGCTGGACGATGAGGTGAGGGGACTAGACGGCTTTTGGGGGAGGGACATCCCGGAGTATGCGCATATTGGGATTCGTATTCCCAGTAAGCTGGATAAGGTCTGTGATGAGGTATATCTCAAAACCGGAATTGTGATGATGGTCGTGGATGCCAACGATTTGACTGTCGAACTTCTGGGAAAAAGTGAACAGCTCCAGAATTGGCCCGACTCTCAGCTTTTGGCTCTGATTGTAGATAATCCCGCAGGCCAAGACCGCCAGCTTACCCCCTTCATCCTAATCCGAGAGATTTCGTAAAGGTCTGCATGACAGCTAAAATTCACAGGGGGATTCTATTTAGCCTGATGACAGCTATGTAAAAAATACGTCAAAAGTTATCTGCCCAGCGGCAGGAAAGAAAAAACCGCCGCTGGGCACATATTCCCTCATGCTCGGATTTCTTGTACTAACGGCGGTTTAGCAATAAGCTGCCGTTTACTTATGCGCAGGATACGGCGGATTATAGGAGGATACTGCCATGTTGTTACCATGCAGCAAGCTGACTGATGGTTATTCATCAAAGAAAGTCCGGCCCTATTAGGGAGCCATTCCGCGGTCAACTGCGAAAATGGTCGTTTTCTGCCGGTATCCCTGTCTGGCCTTGTAGCAGAAATCTGCCAGTGCCCGAAAGAAAATCATGTTATATCTGTCCGCATGGTCTTGCGCCGTGCGGACGTTGTTATACCAGACTACCTCTGGCCATCGTGGCCAGAGGTGGGGGCGGCTGGCCTGGGCGCCGCTCCCCGCCATCCTCCATTTCGATCCGCCAGTCCGTCAACTGCTGAACACCGAAATAAAGACTAAAAATGAAAACTATCATTCTAAACAATTACTATCCCCATTTGACCGAGCGCGTCATTCTGGAGGCATCAGACGAAATTACTGTGACTCTTTCATTGGTGGCCGCCTGTGTGACAGCTACAAACGCCACAAGCAGGATCATGGCGAGCGTTCCATGGGCACTGATCACGGCTTTGAGGCCGACATGCCCTACCCGCCGCTGTCCCCGGAGCAGCCTCTAGAGACCGGTGAAGATCGGGACCCCCTCCATGCAGCCATCGTCCAACTCCCGCCTGTCCAGGCCCGGCGCGTTCATGCTTATTACATTCTCAGCGTCAGTAAAAAAATTGCCAGGGTCGAGGGCGTGGGGATCAGCAGGGTCTGCTAAATTTAAAATAGTTTGAAAAATTCTCTGCAAGAGAGGACCTTTGCCCTAAAATCCGCCTAATAGATAAGAGGGTCCCCCTCCCACTGACAACTGAATACACAGTATTTCGGATACAACCCCCGCGTGAATAGCGATAAAAGGCGCACCGCCAGGACAGCCAGCTTCGGGAGGTAATGGACAGCTGGCCGGGCGATTCACGCAAGCCTTAACTAGGGCACGGGAGTTCCCCTCCATGAATCGGAAGCCCTGGCCCGTGTCCTGCTCCCGGAAATTCAAGCCTTTTCGAGAGCGAGGAAGGGCAACGGGAGTTTGCAGAGTGGAAGGCTCGGCGGGACGCCAACGCAACAGAACAGGCATAATACATAAGGCGGGAACATCAGCAACGATGCTCCCGCCTTATACCATAGTTTATTTCTGGGCGTTACTATAAAATTCATAAAATTATCCCTTTTTGTGCTTTTATATTACCACAAAATCAGGGAAATTTCAAGTCTTGAGCTTTTTGTATCAAGGATGTATTAAGTATACAGGAGGTGTTTTTAATGGAGCAAAAAAGCTTAACCGCACTGATAAGCGCATTCTCAAGGGCGTATCATGCGCTAAACAATGAGGTTACAATTTTTAATGACAGCTTGGCAAGAGATTTACTGACTGATGAAGAATTTAATCAAATAGCAAAGAATATGTCGGATGGAATAGGATTTTTCAATCCATCATTTGTTGGAGAACCAGAACAGGCATTAAGATGGGTTGTTGATAATCAACTATCTCCCTCGCCACTTGGCAGGGCGGCTTTTGCCGAAAAATCTCTTGAGTGGGCTGTTCGCACGGGAACAGAACAGTATTTAATTTGGGGAGCCGGATATGACACTTTTGCGTATCGGCAACCATTATGGGCAAAGGCATTGCAAATTTTTGAGGTAGACCATCCGGCTACCGCAAGAGATAAACAAGAGCGGCTGAAAAGTGCCGGAATTGTAATTCCCGACAATGTTCACTACATTGAAGCAGACTTCACAAAAGGAACATGGAAGAAAGAAATGCAAAATCACAACTCGTTTAATAGTGATAAAATAAGTTACTGTTCCATTCTTGGTGTCGCCTATTATCTCTCAAAGGAATCCTTCGAATCGGTAATTTCTTCTATAAGTAGTATTGTGGCGAAAGGCAGTTCCATTATATTTGATTATCCAGATGAAAACAGCTATACTGAAAAAGCCGGAGAACGAACAAAAAAGCAATTCATGCTGGCGGGTGTTGCAAACGAAAAAATGTTGGCATGTTATTCCTACTCTGATATCGAACAATTGCTTTCAGCACATGAATTTTTGATATATGAGCACTTGGAGCCCCAGGGAATAACAGAGCAATACTTTGCGCTCTATAATGAGGCCAATCCTAAAAATCAAATGAGTGCTTTTGACAATACGAATTATTGCCTTGCAGTGAAACAATAAGCATAATTTTCAATTGCAAATCTTTGATTTGTCTGACAGACACAAAATATCAGAAAAGATCTAAAAAAACAAGGGCGGGGTGATAGTCCCGCCCTTGTCCATCAAAGCACATATTCAATAGAAATGATAAATCCGAACACATTACCCACTTGGATAATGTAGTTCGGATTATCATTGTTTGGTCCGAGTGACTGGATTCGAACCAGCGGCCTCTTGAACCCCATTCAAGCGCGATACCAAACTTCGCCACACCCGGAAGTCGCCGCCCTCATCGGACGGCTTAATTATATTACCACATCCTGCGAAAAGATGCAAGTGTTTTTTTCAATTTTTCTCGATTTTTTTCGAAAACCTTTTTAGACCCAGCTATCCTCCAGCTCGTGCTTCCGGGCGCGGGTCATCAACTCCTTAATCACGGCCCTGGTATCCCGTCCGCCGTATAATACCTGATAGGCCGCCTCTGTGATGGGCATCTCAACCCCCGCCTTCTGAGCCAGGGCGCGGGCGGTGGCAGCCGCATAGTAGCCCTCTACCACAGCGCCAATCTCCTTTACCGCCTCAGCGGCAGGGGTGCCTTGGCCGATCAGAATGCCACATCGGCGGTTTCTGGAGTGCATGGAGGTACAGGTGACGATCAGGTCACCCACGCCGGACAGGCCCGCAAAGGTCTCTCTGCGGCCGCCGAGGGCTACACCCAGGCGGGCGATCTCCGTCAGGCCGCGGGTCATCAGGGCGGCTTTGGTATTGTCGCCGAAGCCCATGCCGTCACAGATCCCGGCACAGAGGGCGATGACGTTTTTTAACGCAGCTCCCAATTCCACACCCACTACGTCGTCGGAGGCGTAAACACGGAACCGCTCATTCATAAAGAGATCCTGCACCAACTCTGCCGCCGCCTTGTCTCGAGAGGCGGACACCACCACAGTGGGGACGCCACGGCCCACCTCCTCGGCGTGGGAAGGGCCGGAAAGGGCCACGATGGGATGCCCCTCCCCCACTTCCTGGGCAATGGCGTCGGTCAGGGTCAGAGCGGTATCTTTCTCAATGCCCTTGGACACTGACACCAGCACCGCAGAGGGCTCCAACAGGGACGCCACAGCACGGGCGGTGGTACGCACCGCAAAGGACGGCGTAGCAAGCACAACCACCTTACAGTTCTTCACGCACTCCCGGTCAGAGGTCAACGCCAGTCCATCCGGCAGGGGCACCCCCTTCAGCATGGGGTTTTCCCGCTTCTCCCGCAGGATAGCGGACTCCTCCTCCCTATAGGACCACAGGGTGACCTCATGTCCGTTCTCCAGCAGAACCAGGGCCAGGGCTGTCCCCCAACCGCCGCTGCCCATCACTGCGATCTTCATGCTTTCGGCGCCCCCTCATCTTTTTTATGGTGCAGGCTGAACTTGGATTCCGTTCCGTTCAGAATACGCTTCAGGTTGCCCCGGTGCTTCCAGACGATCAGGCCGCCCAGCAGAATGGCCAGCGCCAGCAGCACCACGTCATGGTACACAAACCAAGTGGCAAAGGGGAAGGATGCCCCGGCCCAGATGGAGCCCAGGGAGACCCATTTGGTGAGCGCGGCCAGGATCAGGAATCCCCCCCACACCACCAGCGCCACCCGCCAATCAATCATGATAGCGATGGTGCCGCCGGAGAGGATCCCCTTGCCCCCCTTAAAGTGGAACATACAGGGGAACATGTGCCCCAGAAGGCAGAAAGCTCCCGCCCAGTACTTACCAAGCGCCACTACCAGAAGCTCATCCGCCACCAAATACTTTGCCGCCAGGATGCCAGCCCATACAGCCACGACTGCTTTGAGCACATCGGTCAGGATAACCACAAAGGTCAGCGGCCCGCCGAAGGTGCGGTAGAAGTTGGTCAGCCCGGCATTGCCGCTGCCATGGGTACGCACATCGTCCCGCAGGATATACTTGGAGACGATGACCGCCCCGTTGAAGCAGCCGCAGAAGTAGGCGATCACTGCGATCAGCAGGGCCGGAAGCAACAGGGCCGCCCCCAGCTCACTCAGTGCGGCGGGAAGGTTAGGCTGTATTCCCGTGGGAACTGTTGTAGGATCTGCCATGACTATCCCTCCTTGTCGCTCTTCTGCCGAATGGTCAGCCGGACTGGCGTGCCCTCCAGGCCAAAGGTGGAGCGGATCTGGTTCTCCAGATAGCGCTGGTAGGAGAAGTGGAACAGCTTGGCGTCGTTGCAGAAGCAAACAAAGTGGGGGGGCTTGATACCGATCTGGGTCATATAGTAGATCTTCAGACGGCGTCCCTTGTCGGTGGGTGGCTGCACGCGGGCGGTGGCGTCAGCCAGCACGGTGTTGAGCATGCCGGTGGTAATGCGCAGAGATGCCTGGTCATTGACATAGTTGATGAGGTCAAAGAGACGGTCCACCCGCTGTCCGGTGAGGGCGGAAATGAAGACAATGGGGGCGTAGGTCATATAGGACAGGTCCCTGCGGATATCCTGGCGCATGTGGTCCATAGTCTTGTCATCCTTCTCAATGGCGTCCCACTTGTTGACCACGATGATACATGCCTTGCCCGCCTCGTGGGCCAGACCGGCCACCTTGGTATCCTGCTCGGTGACTCCCTCGTTGGCGTCTACCAGGATCAGGCACACGTCAGCCCGCTCAATGGCCATGGTGGCCCGCAGGACGGAAAACTTCTCGATGCGGTCGTCCACCTTGGACTTCTTGCGCATACCGGCGGTGTCGATGAACAGGTACTTGCCCTTCTGGTTCTCAAAATAGCTGTCCACCGCGTCCCGGGTGGTGCCCGCCATGTCGCTGACGATCACCCGCTGCTCCCCCAGGATGCGGTTTACCAGGGAGGACTTGCCCACGTTTGGCTTGCCGATGACCGCCACCTTGATGACATCGTCCTCCTCTTCCTCCTCGTCCTCAGGGGGGAAATACTCCATACAGGCATCCAGCAGATCCCCGGTGCCATGGCCGTGGACGGCGGAGACCGCGATGGGATCCCCCAGTCCCAGGTTATAGAACTCATAAATGTCTGGGTTGGTGATCCCCACCTGGTCCATCTTGTTGACCGCCAGCACCACCGGCTTCTGAGAGCGCAGTAACATGTTGGCCACCTCTTGGTCGGAGGCGGTCAGGCCGGTCTTGATGTCGCAGACAAAGAGGATCACCGTGGCGTGCTGGATGGCGATCTCCGCTTGCTGGCGCATAAAGGCCAAAATCTGGCTGTCGGCGGAGGGCTCGATGCCGCCGGTGTCCACCAGGTCGAACTTCCGGTTTCTCCACTCCGCCTCGGCGTACAGCCGGTCGCGGGTGACGCCGGGGGTATCCTCCACGATGGACAACCGCTGGCCCACCAATTTATTAAACATCATGGACTTGCCCACGTTGGGCCGGCCCACGATTGCAATCAAAGGCTTCATAATAGCACCCTCACTCTCTCTGTCACGGGTTGTAGCGATAATAGTCGTCCTCCGGCGGCAGGGCATAGGCGGGCGCCTCCACCGGCAGCCCCAGAATGGCGTCCACCAGATCAAAGCCGCTGTCAGCCGGAAGGGCCGTCACCGGCACCCCCAGGGCCTCCTCCACCTGCTCCACAGTGACGTCGTCCAGGAAGATCCGTTCCCCCGCCCGGAGCATGCTGTCCGGGATGAGCAGCCGCTCGCCCAGCGCCCTCCCCTTGAGCTGCTCTATCAGATCCCGTCCGGTAATCAGACCAGAGACCGTGATGGTCTCCCCGAAAAAGCAGTTGAGCACCGGATAGACGTTTCCTATTATATTACCACATTTTTCCCGGCACATGTCAACGATTTTCTGCAAGAAGGGGGCGGCAGACACACCGGTGGCAATGGCAAACGGGGGCGGGGCCTCCTCCAGCTCCATGTCCTCCAGGGCCATGGCCGCCTGACTGGTGAGCAGGCGGAGCATCCCCACGCCGTTTTCCAGCTGGGCCATGTCTTCATAGTATCCCTTTTCTGGCAGAGGACGGCCGGCCAGCAGGTAGAACTCGTCGGAACACCACGCCAGGTGTGTGCTGTGCTTTTTCAGGAAAGAAGCGGCAAATGCCTCCACCTGATCCAGCACCGCCGCGGCCTGGGCCGGAGTGTACGGGTCGATCCGATACAGGCCCTCCCGGAATCGGGTCACCCCCACCGGCACCACCGCCACGCTGCCCACCGCCGGGTGGAGTGCCCCCAGCTCCCGCAGGGTGCGGTCCAGGGCGGGGCCGTCGTTGACGCCGGGGCAGGCCACGATCTGGCAGTTCATGGTGATGCCCGCCGCAGCAAATCGCTCCATGGTGGCCAGACACTCCCCCGCCCGCCGGTGCTTGAGCATGGCCTCCCGCAGGGCCGGATCAGTGGCATGAACCGAGATGTTGATGGGGCTGATGCGCAGCTCTGCGATGCGCGCAATCTCCCGCTCCGACAGGTTGGTCAGGGTGATATAGTTCCCCATCAGGAAGGACAGGCGGGCATCGTCATCCTTGAAATAGAGTGTCTCCCGCATACCGGGGGGCATCTGATCCACAAAGCAGAAGATACACCGGTTCGCGCAGGAGCGGGCCTTGTCCATCAGATAGGTCTCAAAATTGAGGCCCAACTCCTCCCCCTCCGCCTTGCGTACCCGCAAGGTGCGGCTGCGGCCGTCCTCCCCTACCAGGGTCAGCTCCAGCCGGGGGTCGTAAGCAAAAAATTTATAGTCCAGCACATCCACAATGGGGCGTCCGTTGATGTGGGTCAGCGTCTCACCCGGCCGGACACCCGCCCTCTGGGCCGGACTGTGGGCGTCCACGGATTTGATTTTCGTCAGGCTCATACGTTTTGGGCTCCTCAAAAAAATAAAGTGACAGAGGGTGGCTCTGCGGCCGCCCGCCCCTTTCTTTTCGTAGGGGCCGATGTCCTCATCGGCCCGGCGGGTGTGTGCACCCGCCCCTACGTCTTATTGCAAGGGCGGCCCTTGTGGTCTGCTGCGATTCTCCGGGGCCGCCGCCCGGCCATACGGCGCGGTGCGCTCCCCCACTTCCGGGGCCCCCGCCGAAGCCCAGCGGCGACGGCCGCGGGTTCGGTGGGGAAAGGAGCCGCAGCGGAAGGAGTGAGCTTTGCCGCCTGCGGCGAAGCGAAGGATCTGGAGCTTGCGGCGACGCTGTCACGGTTCGCCTGTTCGCGACGCCCGGCTTCCCTCCGCCTCGGGCTGGTCTCCGGGCCGCTCGTGCGGCCCTGCGCTCACCCTCGCTGCGGTCCATCCGGGCTGCTCACAACGGCTCACCGCTTCTATTCTACCCCATTTCCGGGCAAAAAGAAAGAGGGGTGATTCCCCTCGTTCTTTTCGGGCTATTTACTTCGCCTCGGCGGTAGCCTCCACCTTGCCGAACTCATGGCCGTTGTAGCTCATGCAGCTCTTGCACATCCGGTGGGGCAGACGGAACGCACCGCACTTGGGGCAGGTGGTAACGCCGGGAGTCTCCAGCTTCCACACGGAGCTACGGCGCTTGTTCCGGCGCTGCTTGGACACTTTACTCTTAGGGACTGCCATCTATGACACCTCCTTAGGTTCATGCCCTGGCCGGGCAAAACTTACTCAGACTCTTTATCCAACAGCTGCGCGAGGGCAGCAAAACGTGGATCAATTTCAGGCTTGCAGCCGCAGGGTCCCTCGTTGAGATCCGCGCCGCAAGTGGCGCACAGCCCCTTGCAATCCTCGGAGCACACATGCTTGGAGTCCATGGCCAGCACCAAAGCGGTGGTAAAGACCTCATCCAGATCCACCGTACCGTTATCCAGAAGCAGGATCTCGTCGTTTTCCTCGTCCTCCAGAGTCTCGGCCAGCAGGCTGTCCACCGGAACGCGCATATCCCGGCAGAAGGGCTTGAGGCAACGGTCGCACACCAGCTCCAGCGTAGTCTCCGCCGTCCCCTCCAGAACGAGGGCATCCGCCTGATTTCGCACTGTACCAGACACCTGTACCGGGCCGGCAAACGGATGCTCTCCATAGAAGTCCAGGCCGGACAGATCCAACGCAAACGAGAAGGGGAGCGAAGCCCCGGGAACATGAAGAATAGAACGGAGATCCAGTCGCATGGTACACCTCACACAATGGCACAGCAGACATTATAACGAAACCCGCGGCCAATGTCAAATATTTTTTTCGTGGAAACCCACATTTTTTCAAAGTCCGGCAGGCTGTACTACTTTACGGCGGATTTCCTTCTTATGATACCACAGCTTGACCGTGCTGCGCAAGCCCTTTCCCCTCTTTCCCCGGTTGTGCGCTTATGTTATAATGGATGCAAATGAATTGTGAGGCAGACTATGAAAGAATTCACCATCGGAAAAAACGACGCCGGACAGCGGCTGGACCGCTGGCTGGCCAAGACCCTCCCCCTCCTCCCCGCGCCGCTGGCCCAGAAGTACATCCGCCTCAAGCGGGTGAAGGTCAATGGGAAGGGCTCCCAGCGGGATGTGCGGCTCCAGTTGGGGGACATACTCCAGTTATACATCAACGACGAGTTCTTCGAGCAGCCCAGGGAGGAGAACGCCTTTCTGAGCGTCTTCAAGCCCCACCTGGACATCGTCTATGAGGATGAAAACCTGATGCTGCTCAACAAACGGCCTGGCCTGCTGTGCCACGCGGACGAGCACGAAAAGGTGAGCACCCTCATCACCCATATCCAGGCCTACCTCTACCAAAAGAAGGAGTGGAACCCCCGGGACGAGCACTCCTTTACTCCGGCCCTGTGCAACCGCATCGACCGCAACACCGGCGGCATCGTCATGGCCGCCAAGAACGCCGAGACCCTGCGCATCCTTAACCAGAAGATCAGGGACCGGGAGATCGCCAAGTTCTACCTGGCCATTGTCCACGGCCGCATGAAGCCATCCCAGGGGAAGCTGGAGGGCTTTCTACTCAAGGATGAGGACCGGGCCCAGGTGAAGGTCTTCTCCCGCCCCGTCCCCGGCGGCAAGAGCGCCGCCACCTTATATAAGACTCTGCGGACGGCGGGCGGACTGTCCCTGGTAGAGTGCGAGCTGCTCACCGGCCGCACCCACCAGATCCGCGCCCAGTTCGCCGCCGCCGGCCATCCCCTGCTGGGGGACGGCAAGTATGGCCGGGAGCGGGACAACAAGAAGTACGGCCGTTCCTTCCAGGCCCTCTATTCCTATAAGCTGGCCTTTACCTTCCCCACCGACGCCGGGCTGCTGGAGTACCTGCGGGGCCGCGTGTTCACCGTGGAGCAGGTGGATTTCGTGGCGGAATACTTTCCCACCGGGGAGCGGGTATAAAATCCCTGAAAATATTTCGTTTTATTATTGACATTTTTCGCAAGAACATATATGATTTGTTTCGTCATTAGGGCGTACCCAACCGCCGGTTTGGGTGCGCCCTTTACTACCTTTTAGAAATGGGGGAGGATACATGTCCAAGGAACTGATCCGCCTGTCGGATTGCTTCATGAAATTTGACGACGACGTCATTCTGGACCATATCAACCTTTATATCAACGACAAGGAATTCCTCACGCTGCTCGGTCCCTCCGGGTGCGGCAAAACCACGACGCTCCGTATCATCGGCGGCTTTCAGAAGCCGACCTCCGGCGACGTGTTTTTTGACGGCGTGAGGATTAATGACGTTCCTCCTCATAAGAGGAAGGTCAATACCGTCTTTCAAAAGTATGCCCTGTTCACCCACATGAACATCTTTGAAAACGTGGCCTTCGGTCTGCGCATCAGCAAAGTGCCCGAGGCGGAGCTGCGGGAGCGGGTGGAAGAGGCCCTGGCCCTGGTCAACCTGGCCGGGTACGGCAAGCGTTCGGTCAATTCCCTCTCCGGCGGCCAGCAGCAGCGGGTTGCCATCGCCCGTGCCATTGTCAACCGCCCCCAGGTACTCCTGCTGGACGAACCGCTGGGTGCGCTGGATCTCAAGCTGCGTAAGGATATGCAGATCGAACTCAAGCGCATCCAGCAGCAGGTAGGCATCACCTTTGTCTATGTCACCCACGACCAGGAGGAGGCCCTCACCATGAGCGACACGGTCGTGGTCATGAATGAAGGGCGTATCCAGCAGATCGGTACCCCCCAGGATATCTATAACGAGCCCAAAAACGCCTTTGTGGCTGACTTCATCGGCGAGTCCAACATCATCGACGGCATCATGCATGAGGACAGGGTGGTGGGGATGTACGGCAAGAAATTCCCCTGTCTGGACGGCGGTTTCCAGCCCAACGAGCCTGTGGATGTGGTCATCCGCCCGGAGGACATCGACATTGTCCCCGTGGAGCAGGGCCAGCTCACCGGCACTGTCACCGAGGTCACCTTCAAGGGGATGCATTACGACATCATCGTGGACTTCAAGGGCTTCAAGTGGCTCATCCAGACCACCGACTTCTCCCCAGTGGGGGCCAGGATTGGGGTGAAGATCGACCCCGACGGCTTCCACATCATGAAGAAGAGCCGCTACTCCGGTATGTTCGGCGACTACAGCTCCTACAGCTCGGAGTATGACGAGCTGAATGAGGGCCCGGAGGAGGGAAACGAGGATGAAGAGTAAGGGCATTGCCGTTCCCTATGTCATCTGGATGGCCATCTTTGTGGTGGCTCCCCTGCTGATCATCGTCTTTTACGCCTTCACGAGCCAGGCCGGCGGCTTCACGCTGGAGAACTTCTCTACCATGGCCCAGTATACCGGCGTGTTCGGGCGCTCCTTTTTACTGGCCATCATTGCCACGTTCATCTGTCTGCTCATCGGCTATCCCCTGTCCTACTGGCTGGCCCAGGAGAGTCCTGCGGTGCGCCGGGTGGCCATGATGCTCATCATGCTGCCCATGTGGATGAACTTCCTGCTGCGCACCTACTCCTGGATGTTCCTGCTGGAGAAGCGGGGGCTGATCAACAGCTTTCTGGGCCTGTTTGGTATCGGCCCCTTCCAGATGATCAACACCCAGGGGGCCGTCGTGCTGGGCATGGTCTACAACTTCCTGCCTTTCATGATTCTGCCCATCCTCTCCGTTCTGGAGAAAATCGACCCCAAGGTGATCGAGGCCGCCCAGGATCTGGGCGCCAACTCCTTCACGGTCTTTCGCCGGGTGACCTTCCCCCTCTCCCTGCCCGGCGTGCTCTCCGGCGTGACCATGGTGTTCATTCCCTCGGTGTCCACCTTTGTCATCTCCCGTCTGCTGGGCGGCGGCAAGAGCCTGCTGCTGGGCGACCTCATTGAGATGCAGTTCATGGGGACCACCTATAACCCGTGGCTGGGTTCCGCCATCGCCCTGGTAATGATGGTCATCGTCCTGGTTTGCATGGCCATTATGAACCGCTTTGGCGAGGGAGAAGAGGGGGTGTCGTTCCTGTGAAACAGTCCCGGCGCATCGGCAGCCGCTTCTTTATGCTGCTGGTCTTTTTGTTCCTCTACCTGCCCATCTTCGTGCTCATCGTGTTCTCCTTCAACGCGTCCAAGAGCCGGTCGGTGTGGTCCGGCTTCACCCTGGATTGGTACAAGGAGTTGTTCCAGAACTCCATGATCCTGGACGCCCTGTGGGTCACACTGGCGGTTTCCATTCTGGCTGCAGTGATCTCCACCATCATTGGCACGGCAGCCGCCATCGGCTTCACCAACTTCCGCCGCCGCAGCCGCACGGTGGTCACCACCATCAACAACATCCCCCTGACCAACGCGGACATCATCACCGGCGTGTCCATGATGCTGTTCTTTGTACTGGCGGTCAACGTCTTTAACGGCACACTGGGAGCTGCCTTGGGCATCAAGTGGAACCTGGGCTTTGTCACCCTGCTCATCGCCCACCTGACCTTCGACATTCCCCACGTCATCCTCTGCGTCATGCCCAAGCTCCAGCAGCTTGACCCCAATATCTATGAGGCGGCCCAGGATCTGGGCGCTCCCGGCTTTCTGGCTTTCCGAAAGGTGATCCTGCCTGAGATCATGCCCGGCGTGATCAACGGCCTGCTCATCGCCTTCACTATGTCCATCGACGATTTCGTGATCAGCTACTTCACCGCCGGCTCCACCTTCTCCACCCTGTCCATGGTCATCTATTCCATGGCCAAGAAGCGGGTCAGCCCGGAGATCAACGCCCTGTCCACCCTGCTCTTCGTGGTGGTGGTCACCCTACTGGTCATCGTCAATGTACGCCAGACCCGGCAGGACAAGCGCCGCATGGTTCATGGGAACTGACGGATATCAAAGGCAGCCCGCCTTGATATAATATTATTTTTTGAAAGGGGCAAACGAAAGGAATTGAAAAAGCAAATTGCACTTGTACTGGCACTGGCAACCCTCAGCACGGCGGCCCTGAGCGGCTGTACCGGCGGATCGCCTTCCGGCACAGCCGAGACACCGGGCGGCGAGAGTTCCAGCGGCAACACCGGCACTGCCGGCGTGGTCAACGTCTACAACTGGGGCGAGTACATTGATATGTCCGTTCTGGAGGATTTCGAGGCGGAGACTGGTATCAAGGTCAATTATCAGACATTTGAGTCCAATGAGGCGCTCTACGGCAAGCTGGCCGGCGGCGCCGGCGGCTACGACGTCATCATCCCCTCAGACTATATGATCGGTCAGCTCATCGAGGAAGACATGCTGGAGCCGCTGAACTTTGACAATATTCCCAACTTTGCCGACATCGACCCCAATCTGAAAAACCCGGAGTACGACCCGGAGAACCTCTACTCCGTCCCCTACATGTGGGGCCTGCTGGGCGTGATCTATAACAGCGCCTACATTGACCCTGCGGAGAAGGATGTGGAAACCTGGGACATTCTGTGGGATGAGGAGCTCTCCGGCGACATTCTGATGTTCAACAACTCCCGCGACGCCATTGGCATTGCCCTCAAGAAGCTGGGCTACTCCTATAACACTGAGGATCCCGCCCAGGTCAAGGAGGCCACCAACCTTCTGGTAGAGCAGAAGCCCCTGGTGCAGTCCTACGTCATGGACGAGATTTTCGACAAGCTGGAGGGTGAAAACGCCCTCATCGGCGCCTACTATTACGGCGATTTTCTTACCATGCAGGAGAACAACCCTGACCTGGCCTTTGCCCTGCCACGGGAGGGCACCAATCTCTACGTGGATGCCATGTGCATCCCCAAGGGCGCGGAGAACAAGGAGAACGCCGAGAAGTTCATTAACTTCATGTGCTCCACTCAGGCCGGCCTCAAGAACTGTGAGGAGATCTGGTACTCCTCCCCTCTGCTGAGTGTCCGTGAGGAGCTGGACCCTGAGACCGCCAACGATCCCTATGCCTACCCTACCGACGACGTATATGCCAAGACGGAGAGCTTTGCCTGTCTCTCCCCTGAAATCCGTGAGCTCTACAACAGCGAGTGGATCCGCCTGCTAAAGTAAAAGCACACTGCCCCGCCGGGTCTCCGGCGGGGCAGTCTATCTGTTAAAATAAGGTTTTTGACGGCCAAAGCGGGCCCGACCGTCAGGTCGGACCCGCTTTATACAGCGCTTGTCGTACGTCTCTTCTTAGTAATTGATGCTGCGGATCTCGAAATAGGCCTGGGGATGGGCACAGATGGGGCAGACCTCAGGAGCGGTTTTGCCGAAGTGGATGTGGCCGCAGTTGCGGCACTTCCAGACATACTCGTCACCGCGCTTAAAGACCACACCCTCCTCCAGGTTCTTCAAAAGGGTCAGGTAGCGCTCCTCATGCTCCTTCTCGATCTTGCCGACGCCGTCAAACAGGAAAGCCAGCTTCTCAAAGCCCTCCTCGCGGGCGGTTTCGGCCATCTCCTTATACATCTGGGTCCACTCTTCGTTCTCACCCGCCGCCGCAGCCTTCAGGTTGGCAGCGGTATCGCCGATGCCGCCCAGCTCCTTGAACCACAGCTTGGCATGCTCCTTCTCATTGCCGGCGGTCTCCTCAAAGATGGCCGCGATCTGCTCGAAGCCCTCTTTCTTGGCCTTGCTGGCAAAATAAGTATACTTATTGCGGGCCATGCTCTCTCCCGCAAACGCCTTCCACAGATTGGCCTCCGTCTTGCTTCCCTTCAGCTCCATAATGCTCAGCCTTCCTTTCTAAATCAGATTTTGAGTGAAATACGGGCCCTCTCAGCCCTCGCCCTTCCAGAAGCCGTGGAGGTTGCAGATCTCGTACGCCTCCACCTTCTCACTGCGGCAGAAGGTCTTCAGCTCAGGCTTTTCGCCGGGCTTGGGGAACTTCATGGTGACGGTGTCCCCATCCACCGCCGCGATCATGGAGATGTAGTGCTCGGGGAGCATGGGGTGCTCCACACTGCCCACCTTCACGCTGACGGAATAGCCGCTGCCATGGGCAATCTTTTCCACCGCAGGGACATGCTTCTCCATAGCACCATCGGTGGTGTTGGGGACGAACTCCTCCATTTTCTGGCCGCAGCACATGACAGGAACACCCTTGTCGACCACCTTGAAAATGACATTGCCGCAGTGGGCACAGCGATACAGCTTAAATTCCATTGGAACAACCTTCCTTTCTAATTTTGATGGTCACATCTTATCATATTTTAAGAAAAGATCAATGAAGTTGTTTGCACTTTGTGCAAATTCCGTGAAAAACCACCTCATGGCCCGTGACATCGTGCCCGCTGGCCAGCAGTGCCTGCCGGTCCAGCTCCGCATCGTAGGGAAGGTGCAGGTCGTAAACCGCCCCGCACTGGTCACAGCAGAAATGAGGGTGGGGCATTGTCTTTGCGTCATAGCGCTCCACCGGAAATGCCATCCGGCGGATTGCACCTTCATCTGCCAAAAGGTTTAGATTCCGGTAAACGGTTCCCAGGCTCAGGCTGGGATTGGCCGGCTTCAGCCACTGATAAATCATCTCCGCCGTGGGGTGCTGTTCTGTCTGCCGCAAAGCCTCATAGATCAATTCCCGCTGCCGGGAATAGCGCTTGCCGTTCATGAGCCACCTCTTTTCTCGGCACATTATAAACAGTAACTATTACTGTTATTATTATATTAGCAGATCTTTCTGGAAATTGCAACCCTTTTTTCTCTGACACTTCTTCCCGCGTGTAATCAGCGTGGAATAACGTATACTAGGTGCTGGGTGAATCCATCTGAACGAAATCCATTGGAAGGAACAGGAGGAACACACATGAAACGCACATGGACTCTGCTCGGCATCGGGCTCGCTCTGGCTCTGCCGCTGACCGCTTGTACCCGCGATAAAGCCCCTGATGTGACTCCGACTCCCTCGCCGGTTGTCACCTCCCAGCCCAGCACCATGCCGGAGAACACCCCCGCAGCCCCCAATACCACCACGCCCGCCCCGGAGGGTACCGAACACCCGAAGGACGGCGGCTCGGCCGCCCGTGACGCGGTCCGGGATGCCGGGGATGCCGCCAAGGACGTAACCCGCGGTGTGGGCGATGCAGCCCGCGACATCGTCGACGGCGTTGGCGACGCCGCCAAAGACATCGGCAACGGTGTAAAGCGAGCCACAAAATGACAAAAAGCGGTATGGTCTGAGACCATACCGCTTTTTGACTGCTTTTTTTAAGATTTGGTTCAGAGGATTGTAAGCCTTTGGTCGGTTGGAAGTCAGAAACGCCTGATATACTCCCTCTATAATAAAAGAACAGGCGAGAGCCCATTCTGACGGAGGTGTTCCCCCATGAAAAAAATCACATTGGCCGTCCTGTTCGGCGGCTCTTCCACCGAATATGAGATCTCCCTCCAGTCCGCCCACGCGGTACTCACACATCTGGACCGGGACAGGTACGAGCCCGTCCTCCTGGGCATCACACGGGATGGGCGCTGGCTGCTCTACCAGGGGCCGGTGGACGCCCTGCTGGACGACACTTGGCACACCGACGCCCGCCATACCGTCCCGGCGGTGATCTCCCCCGACCGCGGCGTCCACGGCCTGCTGCTCATCGCCCCCGCCGGGCCCTCCACCCGCTATCTGGACGCCGCCTTTCCGGTACTCCATGGCAAAAACGGGGAGGACGGCACGGTGCAGGGCCTGCTGGAGCTGGCAGGCATCCCCGTAGTGGGCTGCGGGGTGCTCGCCTCCGCCCTGTGCATGGACAAGGACGTGGCCCACCGCCTGGTCCGGGCCGCCGGTGTAGCGGTGCCCCCTTCCATCCTCTTTCGCGCCGGAGAAGGGCTGGACACCCTGCCGGAGCGCACTGCCAGCCTGACCTATCCCCTGTTTGTCAAGCCCGCACGGGCGGGTTCCTCCTTTGGCATCACCAAGGTGGAGGAGCCCGGCGTGTTGGCCGAAGCCGTCGCCGCCGCCCTGGCCCACGATAGCAAGGTGGTCATTGAGGAGGCCGTGCCCGGCTTTGAGGTGGGCTGCGCCGTACTGGGCAATGAGGTTCTGACAGTGGGACATGTGGACGAGATCGAGCTCTCCGGCGGCTTTTTCAACTATACGGAGAAGTACAATCTGATCACCTCCGCCATCCACATGCCCGCCCGAATTTCCCAGGAGAAGGAAACAGAAATTCAGGTGACCGCCCAGTTGATCTACCGGGCGCTGGAGTGTTCCGGCTTTGCACGGGTGGATTTGTTTCTCACGCCGGACGGGCGCATTGTCTTTAACGAGGTAAACACCATCCCCGGTTTCACAGCTCACAGCCGCTACCCCAACATGATGCGGAGCATAGGCCTGGAGTTCGGCCCTCTGCTGGACCGTCTCATCGGACTGGCGGTGGACGCATGAAAGGTACGCTGTATCTGGTCAACCGCGCCCATCCCCTGCCGGAGGAGCCCGCCGCGGAGGACCTCGCCTCCGTCCGCTCCGGTCAAACCGAGGTGCGTCTCCACCAGCGAGCCAAAGTGATGTTGGATCAGCTTCTCGCCGCAGTGGACGGCGCGGGCACCATCATTCCGGTCAGCGGCTACCGCCCTCAAACCGAGCAGCAGGCCATCTGGGAGGACGCCCTGGCCGAGCACGGCAAAGCCTTCACCGAGACCTATGTGGCCCGCCCCGGGTGCAGCGAGCACCAGACCGGGCTGGCCATTGATCTGGGCGAGAATAGGCCGGAGGTGGACTTCCTCTGCCCCGCCTTCCCCGACTCCGGCCCCTGCGGGGCGCTGCGCCGCCGGGCCGCCGACTTTGGCTTTGTCCTCCGCTACCCCAAGGGGAAGGAGGATGTTACCGGCATCGGATACGAGCCGTGGCACTTCCGGTACGTGGGCTGGCCCCACGCCAAGCTGATGGAGGAGCGTCATCTGGTACTGGAGGAATATCTGGAGTGGCTTCACGACTTCCCGCTGGGAGGGGAACCTCTTCGTTTCCGGGGGCTGGGGCGTCTGTTTGAGCTTTACTACCTGCCCGTCTGGGCGGCGGACACCCTCACCCTGCCCGCCGACGTCCCCTGCCAGCGCTGTGACACCAACGAGGGCGGCGTGGTGCTCACTCTGTGGAGGGATGCGGGATGAAAACCGAGTCGCTCGGCGGCTTTGACCGCTTCCGCGTCCCCGCCGCCCTGCTGGTCATCGCCATCCATACCGGCCCTCTGCTCTCCCTGAACGGGGAGGCCAACTACCTTTTGACCGACATTTTGGCCCGCATCGCCGTCCCCTTTTTCTTCTCGGTGTCCGGCTGGTTCCTGGTGCCCCGTCTGCTCCGGGAGGGGCGGGCTGCCCTGATCCCCTTTGTCAAAAAGCTGCTGCTGCTTTACGGGGCCGCGGTCCTGCTCTACCTCCCCCTGAACCTCTACAACCACACCCTGGAGGAGAGCGGCTTCGCCCTGCTGCGAGATGTGCTCTTCAACGGCACCTTTTACCACCTGTGGTACTTCCCCGCCCTGGTGCTGGGGGCCTGCCTGGTGTACGGCCTTCTGCGCATCCTGGGGCCCCGCTGGGCGTGGCTTCCCGCCCTTCTGCTCTATGCCGCCGGGCTGCTGGGGGACAGCTATTTCGGCCTCACCGCCGCCCTGCCGCCCCTCCGGGCCGGGTACGAGGCCCTGTTCCTCCTCTTCGACTACACACGCAACGGCCTGTTCTTCCCCCCTGTCTTTCTGCTGCTGGGGGGCTGGCTGGCCCTGAGGCCTGCCCGCCGGAGCGCGGCTTGGTACGGGGCCGGACTGCTCCTCTCCCTGGCGCTGCTGACGGCGGAGGGCCTGCTGGTGCAGCGCCTTGCCCTGGCCCGCTTTGACGCCCTCTACCTCTCCCTCCCCCTGTGCGTCGGGTTCCTCCTGCGGTGGCTCCAGCGCCTGTCCCTCCCGTCCGCTCCCGCCCTCCGGGGCTGGGCGGCGGCGGTGTATGTCCTCCACCCCTGGTGCATCGTCCTCATCCGGGGCGGCGCCGGGGTGGTGGGCCTCACCGGCCTGCTGGTGGACAACTGTCTTGTACACTATCTGGCCGTGGTCCTGCTCTCCGCCCTTCTGGCCCTCCCCTTCGCCCGCATCCGCCCCGCCCCCTCCCCCCGGAGCCGGGCCTGGATCGAGCTGGATGCCGCCGCCCTGCGGCACAATCTGGCCGCCCTGGGCTCCCTTCTGCCGGCGGGGGCCAGCCTTATGCCGGTAATCAAGGCCAACGCCTACGGGCACGGGGACTTGGAGATCGCCCGGCTGTGCGCCGGGGCGGGCGCGGACGCCTTTGCCGTGTAGCCGCCAGTACAGATAATGGCATGGCCAGTTTCAGGGCGCAGGAGAAATCCACCATCAGAATGGATAATGCTTTGGTGGTATTTCTGGTGATCAGCCAGGTTAACGCGGTACCTCCAAGGCTCCACGGAACTAACGCATCTGCTAAACCGGATGCCTTGCCTTCTACTGAAGACTTTAATTTCTCAGATTCCTCGATCATGGTCACGATCCGTTCAAATCTGGTAGAACCAGCTGCTTTCTTGATCCGGATGGTGATAGAGCCTTCCTCGATCGCTGTTCCCGCATATGCGTAAGAGCCGATCTCCTTCTTCACCGGAACAGACTCTCCGGTCATGGAAGCCTGGTTGACCATGGCCTCACCGGCTTCTAAGATACCGTCTAACGGGATCACATTACCAGTATGGACCACTACCAGATCGCCCTCGCGGATGTCCGATACCGGAACCAATACTTCAGTATCATCGATCTTCTGCCATACCTTTTCAATATTTAAGGACATGCTTCTTGCCAGGTCGCCTACTGATTTCTTATGGGTCCACTCTTCCAGCAGCTCGCCAATACCCAGAAGGAACATGACGGAGCCTGCCGTATCGAAGTCATTGCGGATAATGGAAACCGCAATCGCTGTGGCATCCAGCACTTCAACCTCGATCTTACACTTCATCAGACAACGGATACCCTTCCATACATAACGGATAGCTTTGATGGTGGTATAAACTGCACGCACCGGAGCCGGAAGAAACAGTTTGGTACACAGACGTCCCAGACACTGGTTTACCAGTTTGTCCTGATATTCCTGATTCAACTCCCGTCCGCTGTCCATCGGAACGATTTCATTTAATGTCTCATCTTCGTAAGTAAAATCCAAAATCGCGCGGATCAGTTCTTTCCGTTCACCGCGGAAATGAATCACTGCGTCTGCAGTCCGTTCATAAACCTTTGCCTCTTCCACCATCGGCTGATTTGAAAGAAACCAGGCCAAAAGATCGGCCTGGCGCATGGTCATGTGATTCTGGCAAAGATGAATACGGATTCTGCCTTTTATCTCATGCCTGATTGTAAATTTCATGTTACTCTTCCACCTGCTCCTCAACAGTCTCTTCTACTTCTGGATCAGCAGCCTTTGCAGCTTCCTCAGCACGAACACGGTTGATCTCTTTTGCTTCTGCTAAGATGTCACCAGCATTCTCCTGGATATTGGTAGCGGTAGTCATAACGCTCTCTTTTGCTCTTAAACCAGCTGCTAAGCAGTTGATGTACAGCTTCTTCGCATCCTTGCTTGCTAATACCTTCACACCTGCGGTTCCGAACAGAACACCTCCTGCAAAAAGTCCGATATGTTTCATTTTGCTGATATCTAACATAATTTTTTCCTCCTATGAATATTGGTATTTTGTAACTATTCAGCAGGTGCGCACATGCTGCGCTGACCGTAAGAACACATAGGTCAGAAACTGAATAGTTACGTTATTTTTATTACACACAGACTATCAAACCGTACCCAGGTTAGTCAATAATAATATCTCTTATTGAGAATAATTGAAATACTTCGATTATTTTCTGCTAATTTGTCAAATTCAGCAAAACTATCACTTAATTTTCTTTATTGATATC
>OKRR01000508.1_pt1 | contig 44325 bp, 40 predicted proteins | sample 1601211 | NCBI WGS metagenome assembly OKRR01 (sample SAMEA3541525, study PRJEB24748) | human gut metagenome | biome: human gut; feature: human-associated habitat; material: faeces | place: China | collected 2012
CTGCTCCTGTATTAAAGTTTTCTGCCATTTTTATTGTTAATGAAACTTTATCATTTGCCATAAGAGCTTCAATTCCTTCTTTAAATTTATCTTTGTTATATGCATTTAAAGTTACTGTTGCATTTGACTCTATAAATCCATTTCTTGTAATTTTAGTAGCATTTCTATTACCTAGTCCATATTTTTGTTCAAGATTATTATTTATAGCTATTGAAACACTTTGAGTTTCTGCTGAAACATCTGTACTTCCCATTTCAATATTAGAAGTTATACATGTTAATAAGTCATCTATATCTCCAATAGGAGTTCCAGTATGAGTTATACTGTCTTTATATTCATAAGCGTATCCAACAACATCGGCTGTAAGTTTACAGTATGCTCCTTGTGATATATCCAGTGTTACATTATTTAATTGACACCCTGTTAATATTCTTTCTTCATTATCTTCTAAATTTTGTTCTATAAGTGTATAATATTTTTCTATTTTTCCACTTGTATTTGCTTTAGCTATATCAGTTATTGTAGCTTCTGATATTGGATCAGTTCCAGTTACAACAGTATATCCAAAAGCTGGCAATAAATTTTTTAATGTTTCTAAAGTTAGTTCAAATGAAACATTTCCTGTAGCCCCTGCTGTAGATACAAAAGATTTTCCTTTGTATGCTGATCCTGTAAATGCTTCAGAGTCTGTTTTCCCAAAGTTTGGTGTAAGGTTTATCTCAGTTGCATTTTGATAAGCTGTAAAAGATGTTGCCATAGTTTTTTCATCAAGTTGTTCTCCAATTAAAAGTTTTAAATTCATTATTTCCTCCTGTTTCTTAATTTAGCTGTGATTTCAAATGTGCAGATCCAAATGTCGTACATAACTTTTTTGGATATTTCAGTATTAAAATTAGTTTTTATACTTTGAGAAAGTATTCTTGTATCAAGTCCTATTAATTCATCATTATATAGAACTTCTGATATTTTCTGTCTTTCAGATAAGAATTTTTTAAAAGCTTCATCTCCAGCTTTAGATTTAATTATTAAATGGACATTATACATAAAGTCCACGTTTTTAACTTGAAAAGCTGGGCTGAGTCCTTCACTTTCCACATAATCTGATAGTGGTTCTATTACTATTTTATTTGTTGTAAATTTTTCCATCAGATTCTCTGTTTTTAAAAAACCAATCTCAATATCATACTCAAAATAATTTTTTAATAACCTTTCAACTTTATACAACAAATCATAAGGATTAATTATTGCTTTAGTCATTGATTTTAATCACCTCCTTTACTCTCTCAATTCTTCTTTTCTTTTTTTTAAACTTTCTATAACTCTGTAAAAATCATTTTGTTTTATCTGAGCTAGAATTTCATGCCCTATACATGTGTAAATCTTATATTCTGCATACAATTCTTTCATCACCTCCATCTCTTTCAATGATATATCCTCTGGTATTTTTAAATTGTTTATTCCAACTATTATTTCTCCTTCAGCTTCATAAACAGAAAGATTATTTTCAGCAATTTCTCTCGTTTTAAATTCTTCTATGAAGGCTTTTTGAAGTCTTTCACTCATTTCTCCTAGTGTCATAATTTTCTCTCCTTTTATCCAATAACAACAACTTTTAATGAATTCTCCTCTGGAATATCTGCTGTTCTTACAATAATGTTATTTAAATCTCTTATTTCAACATCACAAATAACCAATTCTTTTCCCTCAAAAATAGATATTGATATATCTTCTGTTGATAGATTATGATTTATTAAAAAATAATTATTTGTTCCATCACCTATATTTTGTTTATATTTTTTAATTCCAGAAGTTTCACTGTCTTCTCCTAAAATTTTCCAATTATTTCCATCTCCAACTTTAATGTTTTTTAATTCTGTATTGTAATATAATTTTCCTGGAACATTAACTATAGGGTCTGTTGATAAATTTTCAATTCTTGTATTTAAAAGCTGTCCCTCTTTTAAATCAATATCTGATAATATTTTTATTACTGCCATTAGTTCACCTCTTTTAATTTAAAATTGCCCTTCCTGCTACTTCACTGTTAAAATTAATAACTATTTCTTCTGTATTAATATATTTAACTTCTGACATCATAAAATTTCCTTCATTGTCAAAAAGTATTAAACTTGGATATTTATTTAAAGGGTGTTTTATTGACCAAGTTTTTGCTGGAGTACTTTGTTCAAAAATAAAATTTTTATCTTTTCCTTCACCTTCATCAGCTAAATACACAATATTAAACTTTGCTTCAATCAAATCTTTTAATTCTTCTGTCATTCTTCTACCTCCAATAGTGCATTTACAACACTTTTCATTATTTTAGTTGCACATACAGTTCCATCTTTCAAAGTGACATACAGCTGGAAAAAAACAGCTTCTGGTTTAGGAATTCGTTCTTTCCCATCTCCATTTTGCTGAAATAATAAAGTGTCTTCTTTAGTTAAATCACATATAATACAATTATCTTTAAATTTCATACTTGATTTTTTTTTAATAAGTTCTGTATTTTTACTTTTTATAATCAAACGACATTCAAAAATATCTTCTGTATTTAAATCTGTTGAAAACACTATTGATGGTGTTGTTCCTCTTATCATTTTTCTCCTCCTTTTTTTATAATAAAAAGGGCCAAAGTTTTATATAGATAACCTATACAAATACTCTGACCCTTTCAACTGCGAATCTTATTAATATTCTTTTTAATTGTTTTAAGTTCAATTTTTATTTTTGTTATTTCTCCACAAGAACACTTTATTATTATTTCTTCATTCTTAATAACTATTTTCCCATTTAATGAAATATCACCTATATCTTTTACTTCCCCTAAAAATTTATTACATCTAGCACAGCGATAATATTTTTTCATATCTTGCTCCTTCAGTAGAATCCAACAGGCTGAATTAATCTCTGCTATTTTTGATAATTTCTAATATTATTAAAAATATAAATATCAAAACCCATATATACAGTGGAATAAAAACTTTTATCCAACTAATTTTTATTTTTTCAATTAATTTTAATGTTATTAAGATCAACTGCATTATTCCCAAAAACTCAATTTTCATTTTCCTTCCTTTGACAATTATCAACTTAATTTTTAAAAATTTTTAAAGTTCATCTATAAAAATATTATAATTTATCAGTTGACAAATGTCAACATATTTTTTTATTTATTTTTTATAAGACCTTTTATAAGTTTTTCAATCATTGCTCTTTCTTCAATATCAAGCTTTTCTAAAGAAGATAACAAAGGGTCTTTAGATCTTCTATTTGTATCATTCATTATATTTATTACTTTTCCACAAGTTGTTATATCACTGTCTTTTAATTCTATGTCTTTATATTTTTTATTATCACTTTCCAAAACATATTTTCCATTTTTATGCCTTAATCTTTTTACCAAACCATCTGGATATTCTGTTCCCTTTGTCAAAAAAACTCCAATTTCACCAATTTCAGGAAAAATATCTTTTCTTACTATAACAATAGCTCCATCATATATTGTATCTTCCATGGAATCTCCCTTTACAATTATGGAAATTATCTCCCCATGAGTTTTTGGCAGCATTATAAAATCTATTGGATCTCCAACAGCTTCACAACCTAGTCCAGCAGAAACACTTGCAAACAATGGAACTTCCATTAGTTCTATTTCTTTAATTGTATCAATATCTAGATTACTTTGAAGATATTTATCATCAATAAACCCTGCTAAATTAAATAACTCTATTTGATTTATTTTTAAAATTTTTGATAATTCTTTTAAATAAATTGGGTTTATTTTTTTCTTTTTTCCATTTTCAATTCTAGATAGATCTGCTTTGTTTATTCCTGTATTAGTTTCTATATAATTAGTACTATAGCCTAATTCTTCTCTCTTATTTTTAATAAATTTTCCAAGTTCCATTGCTTTATTTTCTGTTAATTCAAACATTCTTTCCATATTTTCACCCCCTCATATATTATCTAATCATTTGTTTTGATATTTGTCAACAAATTTTTCATTTTCTCTTAATCTTCCTTATTTTCAGAATATTTATCAAAAATAACTTTTATACTTTTTCCATTTTCCCTATTTGCAATTATTATAAAATAATCTTTATTTTCAGTTATATTACTAGTCTTCTTTATATAAGAAGCTATTTCATCACTACTTTTAACTGCTTTTTCAGGCATTTTTTTTATAGAATCCAACATTTTTTCTGTTAATTCTTTATCTGAAATTCCTTCACTCATTTTCTCAACTAAATTTATCAAAGTTTTTTTTAGTTTTAACTGATTTGAATTTAAATTATGGCAAGATACAATGATTCCTATTCCATAAGGTATTTCTTTATCTTTCAGTAAAATATCTATTTTTTCATTAAGTTTTCCAGTTTTTCTCTCAAAAAAGTAATATGTTTCTTCATCTTTAAAACTAAATCCATTTTCTATAAGAATATTTTTTACTTTTTCCAATTCTACTTTTTTTAAAAATTCCTCTTTGGGAAAAATGAAAATGCAAATTATAAAAAATAAAACTAAAAATAAAAATTTTCTCATAATCTTTCGCCTCTTTTAATAAATAATTTTATAATAATATTTTTTCTAAACTAAGAATTTTATAAAAAGTAAAGTCTTATATACAAAAAAGCAACTGTCACTATATAGACATAATTTTAACTCTCTGTTACTATAATATAAAAACTGGAGGTTAAATTATGGGATGGTTTTCTTCTAAAAAATGTGAAACAAATATTTATGTAATATCAGAGAAAATAAATGAAAAAACAAAATTTGATTTTATTTTCTATTCACTTGATGAAGATATAAAAAATAATTATGAATTTCTAACAAAAATTAGAAATAATATAGGCAATGTAACATCTAAATTAAAAACTCCTGAATGGGAAAAATTCAGTTTAAAATTATGGTATAACTATGGAAAAAGTAGTGGACCTCTTGGTGCAGTTAAATGTGTTGCTGAGCTTCCTGTTGATGTTACTGAAGGAAAAACTTTATATGCTGCCATTGTAAATTTAAATAAAAAAATAATAATTCCCCAAAATCATATTTTACCTGTTACTATTAAAAATTATGATAATATTAAAAAAGCTACAATTATATTTTAATATTTTTATTTCTAAATCATTGTAATATCACTAACTAAAATCACTTATATAAACATTCTCCTCAAGTTTATATTTTCTTTTTTATCAAGCAAAAAAATTTCTAGAATATAAATTTATCTACATACAATTTAACTATAGTTATCTTTTTTACTTCTTTTTTCTCTAAGGAGATTAAATTTTTTATATATTTAAAATAAAGACTACTGTAAATTTTAATATTTTTTAATTTTTCTATCTTTAATATTAAACAAAATTTTATTTCTCCTGCATCTTTTTATATTTCTTTTTACCATAGTTTTAAAATTATCTAATACAGATTTATTCAAGTTTTCTGTATTATTATCAGTTAAACTTTTCTAATGAAGCAAGAGTTTCTTTAGAAAGATATATTTTTGGAACTAAAACTTTTATTCCATTTATCTCCTCTTCTACATACCATATAATATCATTTTTAAGATTATTTATCTGTTCTTTTGTAAGAGCTACCCCAATAGATAGATTCAAATCTTCCATAGCTTTTATAGAGTTATCTAACAATATCTGTATCTGTTCCCTATCATTTATAGCTCCATTGAGATATCTCTTTCCTGTATTTTCAAGAATAGCTCTGTTTATTATTCTTGATTCATAAAATGAGTCCCCTAGAAGTTTAATATCTTTTTCAGGATTATATCCTATTTTTTCAAATAAATAATCTGAACCAAGATAATAACTCATATCTATAAATTTCAGGTTTGTTTCTATCAGATATTTAAATTTAGGATTTTTTTCATTTGAAATAGAATTGTTTATAGTTGATATTTCATTGTCTTCTACATCTATTTTTTCTTTAAAATCTATTGAAATATCTTTTGAATCTATTAAATCTTTATTTACAACAAACAGTTCTTTATCTCCTTCAGGGATTGTAATATAACTTTCTGTATTAATTGTTCTTGTTCTTTCAACATCACTGCTATTTAAAATTATTTGTTCCATATCTATAGTTTTTTCATTTACTGTGTTCTCCTCTTTTGTTAAAATTCCATCTCCTACTTGTATAGCAGATATATTTATATTATTTCCTGCTGATATCTTTGTTCTCTTATCAGTTTCTACTGCTTTATCTTCATAATCACCAATACTGCTTGGAAAGTTTCCATTTATCAATCTATATGCTGATATATTAATATCTCTGTCTGCTGAAATATTCCCTCCTCTGTTTATAACATCTCCTGTAGTTTTCAGAGTAACATTTTTTCCAGATGAAATATATGCCATTTTATTTGTATATTCATCTTCCCAACCTAAACTTGAAGAATTAAAATAAACTTTACCATATTTTTCACTATTTTCTTCAGTAGCTTCATCTATTAAACTTAAAAATTTATCCTTTATCCTGTTCTTTTCTTCTTTTGACATATTTTCTACAGCTCCAAACCCTTTTTCAATAACAGTAGAACCTTCTGCAATTTCTCCAAGATTTTCGATTTGAACTGCTTCTATATAAATATCTCCCATTGATTCTATAATTCCTGCATTATTTTGAACTTTACCTAAAGTTTTTATCTCTATGTTGTTCCCAGAGAATATTTCTCCTTTATTATTAATAAAATCTTCTTTTAAAGATATAGTCATATCATCTTTTGAATATATAAGTGAATAATTCCCATTTAATATACTTTCAGCATTTAAAATTAAAATATTTCCTGAAGCTATTTGTCCATTATTTATCAGCTCTTTCGAATTTACAACAAGATTGTTCTGTGAAGTCAAAATTCCACTGTTAGTGATACTTCCACCAGTTGTTATTGTATTATTTCCATTTCCTAAAACAATACTATTAAAATTATTCAATTTTCCTGAAAGATTAGCTGTAAAATTTTTTGTACTTCCCAATATTTTATTATTTATTAAATTTACTGCATTTATGGTTAAGTTATTTCCACCTACAAATTTGCTGTTATTTAGAAAATCTCCAGTTAAATTAAGTACTATATCTCCATTATTTTCTATATCTGTATTTACAGCAAGAGATTCTGCTGTTATTTTTAAAAGGTTATTTCCTATATAATTTCCTTCAAGAGTAAAAGAATTAAAAATATTAAGTTCAAGCTGTCCTTGAGATTGTATCCTTCCATCTGTATTATAAATATTTTCTGCCTGAATAGATAAAACAGAATCGTTATCAAATACTCTTATATCTCCTGATTGGTTATTAAGAGCTTCTGTGTTTTCTATCTCTATATTTCTGCCTTCAATAGTACCATTGCTGTTATCTAATTCTTTCAGTCTTATATCTTTATCTGAAATTATGCTTCCTGTATTAGAAACATTTTCTGCTGTTATATCACCTTTTACTGTAATAATACCTTCATTAAGCAGCTCTTTTTCAAGACTCATATTCTCTCCAAGAATTAGTTTCCCAAAAAGAAAATTCAACAGTGCTTCTCCTTCAAAATTCTTCAGAGCTGATATAGTTCCAGTATTTTTTGCTTTAGAAGCTTTTATACTTCCTTTAGCAATTAATTTTCCATTATTATCTATTTCTTTAATTGTTATATTATTACCTTGAATCAAATTAGAATTTTCAACAGAATTATCAGTATCAAATTTTAAATCCCCATCACCTATTATTCTTCCACTATTATTCACAAATTGAGATGTAATATCCATATTGTTTCCAGAGAATATATCTCCTTTGTTTATTATATTTTTAGAAATTAAATATAGGTTATTTGAGCTTTGAATAAGTGCAGTATTCACAATTTTATTTCCTGAAATAGTAATACCTTTCTTCCCATATATAGTCCCTGAATTTTCAAAATTATAAATATTAAAAATTCCAGTGTCTGAAGTTATTATTCCATTATTTATAAGCCTTGTTCCAATAATTAAAAGTTCTAGGGCAGATATTCTATCATTATTCAAAATACTATCACTTAATAGTGTAAGCTTACTTCCACTGCTCATATTTTTATTATTAATTACATTCCCTGTTATCTTCATATTTAAAAGAGAAAGAATATCTCCATTATTATTGATGTTTCCTGTTATCTCTGCATTTTCACTATAAATATATCCAGTATTTATTATATTTCCAGATATATTTAATTCCTTTTCACTCTTTATATTCTGGCTGTTGTCTATATTACCAATTATATTTACCAGATTTTTCCCTTGAACTGTTCCACTATTATTTAAATCAGCAGTAATAGTAAGTGTATCTTCTCCTGTTATATTCCCACTATTTTTAATCTTTTCTCCAGATACAACCAATTTTTCTCCTGAAATATCTCCTGCATTATCACCGACACCATCTATAAAAAGATGTCCTCCAGTTATAATTCCAGAACCTTCATTTATATATTTAGAAGATATGAGAGTGAGATAATTTTCTCCATAGATAATTCCTCTATTTGATATTTGACCAGCATTCAATGTAGCTGTCTTCCCCAATATGCTCCCATTATTTTCTAAATAATCTGTCATTTTTAAAGTTAAAATATCAGTTTGAATAAGTCCATTGTTATATAAAAATTTTGATGATATATTTATTGAAGAAGATATTATATTTTTTTCATTCAAAATATTATTTTCACTTTTTATTTCTATATCATTTCCACTGATATTACCTTTATTTGATAGATTAGTGCTTTCAATCTTTACCTTTTTATTAGCAGCTATTGTTCCTGTATTTTCTATATTTTTACCTTTAATTTTTAAATTTTCCACTGCTTTTAATGATTCATTTTTTAAATTTCCACTTAAAGTAATATCTGCATTTAATGCAGTAAGCTCTTTGTTCTCCATATCTTTTGAAGTTATTGTTACATTATCAGCTGAAATTTTTCCAGTATTAACAATCTTTTCTTTATTGGACATATTTATATTTTTTGAAGATATATTACCTTTGTTTTCAACATTTGAACTATTTATTTCTATATTTTTATTTGAAGATATATTTCCAGTATTTACTATATCTTTAGATTTTATATTAATATTATTTTCTGCTATGGCTTTTTCCTGTATTTTTACATTTTCTGCATTGATTTTTATATCATTTTTAGCTTGAGCATCTTTTAATATCAAATCTCCATTAACATCTATTTCAAGATCTCCTGAACCTGCAAGCATTTCTCCCTGACTATTTACCCCAACACCTTTTTCTGTACTTTGAAGATATATTCTTCCAGCATAAATAGACCCTAATGCTTTTGCATCCAGAGCCACTTTAGGTTTATCTCCATCTTTTTCTGCTTTGGCTTTTACTTCTCCTGTTTCGTGATTATATTCATTTCTCCCCAAAACAACATTTACTTCTTCTCCTCCATAAACTGCACCATTAAGTTCTGCTGTTCTTGAAACAATATCTACCATTCTTACATTTTTTCCATCTATCCCCTGACTTCCCACTACCACTGTTCCATCATCTATATCAAATCCTTTTAAATCTCCAAATTCATCAGTTATAGATTTTCCAGTTGTAAGTATTACTCTAGGTGTATTTATAAAACCTGCCCCATTCAGATATATTCCATTTGGATTTGCTAAAATATATTCAGCAGATTTCCCAACTACCTCAGTATATCCTTCTATATTACTCCTATTCACACCTGTTACTTCTGTCAAAATAACATCTGCTTCTCTACCTTTTAAATTAGAGTTTCCTTGAATAATTCCTCCCAGCTGAGTTCTATTGTTTTCCTTGCTGCTGTTATTTAAAAGTACTCCCTCTTTTCCTACATTATATTCTTTAAAATAATTATGGGATACTCCATTCTTATTAGGTGCATTTATATTTACTATTGGAACTCCATTTGGTGCTTTCTCAACATTTACTTGCTGATTTCTGTTTTGATCAACTACTTTTGCAGATGCAATCACTTGCTGTGTAAAGATACTAAAAAAGATGTAAGTATAGATTATCAATCTTTTCAGCAATTTATTTTTTAATATCTCCATTCTAATTTTCCCCCTAGAAATGTTTAAAATCTTGTACTCATACTAAAATATATCTCATGTGTATTTTTCTTTATGTAAGCTGGAGCTGTTAAAGGCTTTGAATATGAAAAGCTCATATCAAAATTCTTCAAATACATTCTCAATCCTATTGTTGCTCCACTCATTTCGCTTCCATTTTTCTCATAATAATCATCTTTGTAAACATCTTTCACTCTTCCATAATCATATGCTATAAATGGTTCTAAGGATTTATAACTATACCCAATCTCATTTCTTATATAGAAACCTTTATCACCCATTATTGAATTTTCTTTAAACCCTCTTACAGTAGTATCATCACCTATTCCTAATTTTTCTGAAGAATAGAGTATATCGTCTGAATACTGTCCACTGAAAGAAACTCTGTATGAAAATCTCTGCTCCTTTATCATAAATGGTTTATACCAGCTCAAATCAACAGTATATTTTTGAAATTGTGCTTTTGGAGAATCTTCTCCTTTTTCTTCATCACTTTCTGCACCAAATCTTTTTATCCCTTCATGATAAGTAAAATTTCCATAAAGTATTCCGTTAAAAAATCTTCTATTATGATTGACATCTATTTTTAATACAGAAAGTTTTCTTGAACTTGTTATCAGCTTTATTCCGTCAAAATAATTTTTAGTTTCTTTATTTGTTAAAGTCATTCCTATGGAAGTTTTCCCATTACTGTTTCTATTTATTATTCTTCTTGCAGAATAATTCATATTTCTTGAAACTCCTGTTGTTTCATAGGTGTGAGCAAATGATTTTATTGTAGTAAGGTATTCAGACTGATCTTTCGATACTGAAAATTCCCAATATTTTACTGGAACCCTGTAATAAAAAGAAAAGTTTTCATTATCCTTATATTTTCTGTTTCTTCCAAGTTTTCGCTGATAAGTACTTACAAAAGTATCATTTATATCTGCAATATCTTCAAAAATAAGAGAAAATTTTATTCTATCCTTACCAGTGGAGCTTTGTCCTAAATCATTGTAATTTACAGCTCCAGATATTTTTTTTCTTTTCTGATTATCTATTTCTACTATGCTTCCACCAAGCTCATTTCCTGCTACAATATCCACCCTTGCATTATTGGAGGAAACTGAATTAAGATTATCTATTCCTTGATCAAGATCATTTATATTTAATATTTTTCCTTTAGAAACAGGAAAAGAAGTAAAAAGCTTTAATTTTTTCTGACCTTCTTCTCCCTTAAATACAATTTTTTCCACATGTCCCTCTATTACCTTTAAAAATATTTCCCCATCTTGAATACTTGATTTTTCCATATCTATTTTTACTCTAACTGAAATATACCCTTCTTCAAGATACAAATTTTCAAGTTCTTTCATTAAATTTAGTATATTTTTTCCACCTTTTTTACCTATATATTTTTCTTTTAAAGAATCAATTTCAGATTTTTTTAATATTGTATTTCCTTCAATAACAATATTCCTTATTTCACTCCCCATGGCTTGGACATCTTCTTCAATATCATTTAATTTGACTTTATCTTTAAGTTCGCTTTTTTCTAATTTTCTCATTTCTTCTGCTTGTTTTCTTCTTTCTTCTCTAATCAATTCTTGCTGATCAGCATAACTATAATAACTAATCATCAGAAAAAGCCAAAAACATATCCCCTTGATTTTCATAAAATCTCTCCCAGTAAAATTTTCAATGCTTATTCTTTCAATGTTCATTATTTTTAATTTAATTTTTTATTTATACCTATATTTCTATATAAATTCATTTCATATTTTTTTACTAGCTCATTTTTCCAAAAGAATATTTTTTATAATCTGTAGTCAAATGTATATTTTAAATATTATCATTTTATCATTTTTTAATTGTTTCATGTAGGAAAATATTATATTATATATTTTTTCAAGTTATTAAACTTCTTGTAATCTTCTTTTTTTTAAATATACAAATTCTAAATCACCTTAATCACATAAATATATAATTTAAATTATAGAGTTTATGTAAAAATTAAGTTTTGGAAAAGAAAATAGTTCCTCAAAAAAATAAATTAATCTGTTTCCTTATGAAATATTGAAATTTAAAAGTTTTGAATTAAAAAGGAAGGAAAAAATAAATATAAAAAAATGCACCCTCTATCTTAATTATCTAAGATTTTGGGTGCAACACAAATTACTAATTTGTAACAATCTTTTTCACATTTCTATTGCAACAGCTCTCACAGGACAGCCATCTATACCTATTTTTAATGGCATACATGAAAAATAAAATTCTTTCTCTAAAAGTTTTTCTAATTCACATAAGTTTTCCACAATTATCTTATTTCTTTTTAAAAGTATATTATGATTTTCTAATTCTTTTGAATCATATCCATCTGGTGAAATACAGTCTATTCCAATTCCTTTTAAAGGAGAAGCTGCTATTTTTTTAGCTACTTCTTTTGAAATGATTGGATAATTTTTGAAATATTTTTCTTCATTCCAATATTTATCCCACCCAGTATAAATTAATAAGTAATCAATATTTGCTATTGAACTAAAATCAAAATTATCTAAATTCTTAAAAGAAATACATAATCCTTTTCCTAAAAAAGTTTCAATGGGAAAGTCGCAAATATTTTTTCCATTTTCTAATATATGAAAAGGAGTATCCAGATGAGTTCCAATATGTGAAGTAAGACCTAAGTTAGTTATATTTACTCCATCTTTTTTATAAGAAAAAAGCTCTTTTATATCAGGTTTTTCTTCCTTAGAGTATGCTGGCATATTATTTTCTATTTTATGTGTCAAATCATATATTTTCATATTTACCTCACTATTTTTACATTTAATTATCTTACACTATATTTATTTTATTCTTTTGCTTCATATTCATATATATTAGGATTATAATATGTCAATAAAGGAAAATCAAAATATATTTGGTAAAAGAAAAAAAGAATTATCTTGAAAAATTATCAATCAATGAAATAGTTAATTAAGTACTATTAATATATTTCATTTTTAAAACTGAATTAAAATTAATTAATTAAAGGAGAAATTAAAATGAAAGTAATGTTATTAAATGGAAGTCCAAATGAAAAAGGTTGTACTTATACTGCATTGAGAGAAGTAGAAAAAGTTCTTAACAATCATGAAATAAAAACAGAAATGATCTATCTAGGCAAAAAACCTATTGCTGGCTGTATAGCATGTTCTAAATGTTTTGAAACAGGAAGATGCATATGGAATGACAAAGTAAATGAAATAGCAGAAAGACTAGATGAAATAGATGGATTAATTATTGGTTCACCTGTATATTATGCCAGTGCCAATGGAAGTTTAACTGCATTTTTAGACAGATTATTCTTTTCAGCAGGAGATAAGATGGCTGGAAAATTAGGAGCTTCTATAGTTTCATGTCGTCGTGCAGGTTCTACAGCTGCATTTGATCAGTTGAATAAATATTTTACAATTAGTAATATGCCTATTGTTTCATCTAATTACTGGAATCAGGTACATGGATTTACTCCGGAAGATGTAATGCAGGACAAAGAAGGACTGCAAATAATGCGTACTCTTGGAGAAAATATGGCATGGTTGTTAAAATGTATAGAAGCTGGGAAAAAAATGAATATACAAAAACCAGAATATGAAGAAAAAATAATGACTAATTTCATTAAATAATAATTCTAACTCCAATAATAATTTTTTTACTTTTAATATTACTATAAAAAATTAAATTAAAAAAAACTCACAAGATACTATCCTTGTGAGTTTTATTAATTTATTTAATCTTCCCAGCATTCAGCATTTTTTAATTCTGGAACAGATGAAGCTTTAAACTGTGGATTTAATCCTTTTTTCTTTTGAGCAATATAATCTTTAAGAGCTGCAATTGCCACTTTATAAAGTACTGCAATCACTACCAAGTTCATTATTGCCATAAATCCCATAAATAAATCAGCCATATCCCAAACTATCTGAACTTTGGCAAGACAACCAAACATTACCATAAATACAACAAAACATCTATAAAGATTTAACCATATCTTATTCCCATTTAAAAACTCTATATTTGTTTCTCCATAATAATAGTTTCCTATTATTGATGAAAAAGCAAAAAGGAATATACATACAGCAATGAATATACTTCCCCAAGAACCAACCTGTGAAACAAGAGCTTCCTGAGTCAATTGTATTCCATTAGACTCTCCTTGTAAATCTACTCCAGACATTAATATAATAAAAGCAGTTGCAGAACATATCAATATAGTATCTGTAAATACTCCTAAAGTTTGGATAAGTCCCTGTTTAACTGGGTGAGTAACATTTGCTGTTGCAGCAGCATTGGGAGCACTACCCATTCCTGCTTCATTTGAAAATAGTCCTCTTTTTATTCCTTGCATGATAACAACTCCAAGTCCTCCACCTACTGCTTGTTTAAATCCAAGAGCATTAGAAATAATAGATTCAACAACTGATGGAATCATTGTAAAGTTTTTTATCAAAACAAACAATGCTACAAGAACATAAGCAACTGCCATTACTGGAACTATATATTCCACTGCATGAGCTATTCTTTTTACTCCTCCAAAGATGATAATAGCAGTAGCAGTAGATATTGCTATTCCTAGATACATTCTATTAATGTTAAAAGCTTTTTCAAATGCAAATGATACAGTATTAGCCTGTACTGAATTGAATATAAGTCCAAAAGTTATAGAAATAAGAATAGAAAATACAATTCCCATCCATCTTTTTCCTAAAGCTTTTTCCATATAGTACGCTGGTCCACCTCTAAAATGATCTCCTTCTTTTACTTTGTATACCTGTGCCAGTGTACTTTCTACAAAGCTTGAACTTGACCCTATAAGTGCCATTACCCACATCCAAAATATAGCACCTGGTCCACCTATAACAATGGCTATAGCAACTCCTGCCATATTTCCAGTTCCAACTCTGGAAGCTGTTGAAATACAAAATGCTTGAAATGAAGATATTCCACTTGACCCATGCTTCTCATTAGAACTTTCATTTTTCATAGCTCCTTCACCAAGAAGTCTAAACATCTCCCCCAATAGTTTAAATTGAACAAACCCTGTCTTAAAACTAAAATATACTCCTAATCCTACAAGAAGTATTATCAGTATATATGACCATATAAAGTTGTTCAGCCAGTTAAAAGCATCATACAAAAAAACCATTCTTTCCTCCCGTACTAATAATATTGTTTATTCTATCACATTTTGTTGTGTTAAACAAAATTTTTTTATGATTAAAATATTGTCAGATTCAGTTCACTAGAAAGATCTTCTAATAAAAGTACTCCTGCTATTGAGTTTCCTTTTTTATCAAGAGATGGTCCGTACACCCCTATTCCCATTTTTCCTGGCACTACTGAAAGTATTCCCCCACCTACTCCACTCTTAGATGGTATTCCTGCTCTTACTGCAAATTCTCCAGAACTGTCATACATTCCACAAGTTACCATTAATGTCTTTACAATAGTAGCTATTCTTGGGGTAATTACTGTTTCTCCATTACTTAATTTTCCGTTATTTGCTAAAAATAATGCTATTTTTGCAAGTGTTTTTGCAGTTACTTCTATTGAACATTGTTTAAAATATATATCTAAAGCATCTTCAACATTTCCTTCGATTATCCCATCACCTTTTAAAAAATATCCCATTGCTCTGTTTCTATTTCCTGTTTCTGATTCTCCACAATATATTTTATAGTTTACATCTAAAGTTTCATCTTCTGATATTTTTCTAAAAAAATCTAAAAGTCTTTGAAATCTATCTCTTACATCTTTCCCTTTTATCATAGAAGCTATTGCTATAGCTCCTGCATTTATGAGTGGATTATATGGTTTTCTTCGACTGGAAGTTTCAAGTTTTTTTATTGAATTAAAAGGATCTCCAGTAGGTTCCATACCTACTTTAGAAAATACATATTCTTCCCCATTATCTAATATAGCCAACATCAGTGTTACTATTTTAGAAATGCTCTGAATTGTAAATTTTGTATCCCAATCCCCTGAGTAATATTCATTTCCTTCTACATCTATAATATATAACCCTAAAGCATCTTTTCTAGCTTTATCCAATTCTGGAATGTAACTAGCAACTGTTCCCTGTTTTGCTTCAGGTATATTTTTTTTAACTAATTTATCCAGTAAATCTTTCATCAATTCCTCCTGATGTCATAAAAATTTTATTTTTACAAAAATATATATTTATAATATAAACTTACTGTAGCATTTTGTCAATAAATTTTCATTATTAATACAATAAATAGAATATAAATAATATATACCTTTAAGTTTAAGATTTATATTTTTCTTTTATTCTTTTTTATGTTACTTTTATCCTTAAATTTTATATATCTCAAATATATTTTAAAAACATATTTCATAAATATTCTTTTTAAAAATATTTTTTCTTATTTTAGATGAAAAATTATATTCATTTAATATATTTAATTTTTATATAATATATATATTTAGTTAAAAATTCTTAATTTCTCATTTTTAAACCTGTAGATAATCAAAAAGATCTTCAGGAACCTCATTTTTTAATTTAAGTTCATATTCTACACGAGGAATTCCTTTTTCAGTAAAACATTCCTTTGCTTTTAAAACTTTCTCAGCCTGTCCTAAATAATAGAAGCTTTCTCCTGAACTTTTTTTTACAAATATTTCTAAAGTATAATAATTTTCAGCTATTTTTCCTTCTGCTGTTAATCTATTATTTCTACTTAAACATCTATTATTTTTAGAAAACCATGGAAATCTCTGCTGATCTAAAAATTTATTGTCAAAAATACTTGAATCTTCCATTGTTACAAACATTATAACTTTCTTTTCTTCTTCAAAAACAGTATATCCACTTACTTGGTATCCATTATTAAAATCCAGATTCAACTGCCAGAATCCCTCTTGTTTTGTATACTGCTTATATTTTTGAATTGATTCTTTTCCAGATTGTTTATAATTTTTTTCAACATACCCTAAATTATATTTAATCAAGTCTTCTACTAGTTCTCTAAAATACTTATTATTCTCATATCCATTTTTAAAATCTTTACTTACTTTATATTCTCCATTAACTTTTTCTAAAATAGGTTCAAATTCTTTCATAGTAGAAAGGCTTGTAAATATTTCCTTAGAAAGATGTTTTACTGCATTTTCTATATTTTCTTTTTGTTGCTTTATCTTATATTTTTTCTCTAAAATATCTTCTACTTCTTTCAAAGAAATTTTTACATTTTTAATACTTTCCTGTAATATTACCATTTCATGAATTCTTTTTGCTGGAGTAAAAAAGCTTGATAAGAAAGTTAAAAAATTCTTTTCTATTCCTGATAAAACTCCAAATTCTGTATTAGGTCTTAAGGCTTTTAAAACACTGTCATAATCTTTTCTAAATCTTAAAATTACACTTGGTTCTATCATATTTCTTGTAAAAAAATCATTTAACATTGGAGTTCTTCCAAGCTGTTTTTCTAGAAGATTAAAATCATGCTCTATATTTTTCTTAGTTGAAAAATTGGTTTTATTTATATTTTCAAATATTCTTTCTTTTACTATTTCTTCAAAAGAAATTGAACTTTCTCCTGGAATCATATTTGTTCCATTCAAAATAAATTTTTTCATAAAATCTTTATCAAAACTATTATTTTGAGAAATTGCAGTTGGTATCAAAAAGTTTTTCTCATAATTTCCTATAAAATCTAAGACTACAACAAATTCTTTATTTTTATTTTTTCTTAACCCTCTTCCCAATTGTTGAATATAGACAATAGAAGATTCAGTAGGTCTTAGAAGAATAACTTGATTCACACAAGGTATATCAATCCCTTCATTAAAAATATCCACAGTTATGATATATTCTATCTCTCCATTCTCTAATTTTTCAATAGCATTCTCTCTTGTATTATCTCCATGTTCTCCTGTAAGTGCTATACTTTTTATTCCTCTTTCATTAAATTTTTCAGCAAGAATATTTGCTTCTTCCACTCTTGATACAAACATTAACCCATGAAGTTTCTCTCCACTGTACCCATAATATCTACTTTTCTCGATTATATGATCTATTCTTTGCTCTAAAGTAAGATTTTTTATAGAAGTTTTATTATCAATACACTCTCCATCTACTGTTATATCTGAAACTCCAAAATAGTGAAATGGACATAGCAGATTTTCTCTAAGAGCATCATAAAGCCTTATTTCATATGCTATATTATGATTAAATAATCTATAGATATCAAAATCATCACTTCTTTCTGGAGTTGCTGTCATTCCTAATAAAAAATCTGGCTTAAAATAACTTATTATACTTTGATAAGTTTTAGCTCCACTATGGTGAACTTCATCAATTATTATATAGTTAAAGTAATTTTTAGAAAATTTTTCCAAATGTTCTTTTTTATTTAAAGTTTGAACCATAGCAAATATATAATCTGCGTCTACAATACTTTCCTCTCCATATATAGCCATTTTTTTATTACTTATAATATTTTCAAAAGTATACTTAGCTTTCCTCAATATAGTTTTTCTATGAGCCATAAACAGCATTTTTTCTGGTTTTAGATTTTTTACATCAAAGGCACTTAAATATGTTTTTCCTGTCCCAGTTGCACTAATTAATAACCCTTTATCTTCACTTTCCCTCAATAATTTTAAATTTTCCAATGCTTCTTTCTGCATAAAATTAGGTTTTATATCCTTTTTAAATAAAGAATTTTGATTTTTTTCTTGAATTTTTGAATATTCCTTTGATAGCTTATATACTTTTTCATAATTTTCTACCATTTCTAAATCTAATTTAGGAAGTCTTTCAAAAATTTCTTCAAAATTATTTAAAATGTCCTTTGTAATTTTTCCATCTTCTAAAGAATTTATTTTTAAATTCCATTCAAAATTCACTGTTAAAGCTGTCTGAGTTAAATTACTGCTTCCAATTATCAAAGTCCAGAGATTTCCTTTTTTAAAAAAATACCCTTTTGCATGAAATTTTTCTTTGGATAATATTTTTAATTCAATATTTTTATAGTTTAGAAGTCTTTTTAATGCTTTTGGTTCAGTAAAATTTAAGTAATCCCCTGTAAGAATCTTTCCTCTTATATTCCTATTTTCTAACTCTTTCAATTGCTCTAGAATTAAAGATAGCCCTCCCTCTGTTATAAAAGCTACTGAAATTATAAATTCATCACAATTTTCTAATTCTTTCCTTAAATTTATTATTATTTTTTCTTCTTTATTACAAAGCAATTTATGTTGAAAATTTTGACTTGATTCTATATTTAAATTTATTGAACTCGTTTTAAGACTTTCAATTAAACTTTTTTCCACATTTTCCTCCTTAAATATTCCTTATCACTTAAGAAATATTTTATCATTTTATGATTAAATTTAATAGAAAGTTTCATTTTTTTTATTCTCTCCTTTGTAAAATTTTTATATAGGGAACCTCAAATATTAATTCAAAAATCACTTATTTTATTCAGTATATCTAATTACAGAAAATTAATTAATTTTGTTCAAATAAGTGTATCACTTATAGTCAAATATATTTTTTATAATATAGTTGATTTAAGTCAACAAACGTAATATAATACCATTATATATAAAATATATAACTTATAAGCAAGCTAACATATTTTTTGCATTTTATAGTTAAAATAATATCTTTTTTAATATAAATGTATTTATTTTTTGATGTTTAAATTAAGATTTATATAAAAAAATATTTTAACTATTACTCCAATATTTCATATTCTCAATATTAAAAAATTATATTTGGAGTAAAAAATATTGAAATTATTAAAAAATAGAAGTATACTTTAGAAAAAGTTTTATTGTCAAATAATCTTATATTATTATATTTTGAAAATAGTTATGGAGGTAATTGAGTGAAAAATAGTACACTACCTAGCTTTTATGGAATATTAGAAATACAGCATTACATAAAAGGAAGAATAAGAGTAAAAATTGAATCTTTAAAAAATGATGATAAAAAAGCTGATGAATTAAAAATGAATCTATTAAAACTCAATGGAATAAAGGAAGTTGCTATTAATTCTCTACTGGGAACTATTTTAGTAAAATTTGATGAAACTATAATAGAACCTGTTATACTTATAGGAGTTTTACTCAATTTTTTAGGTCTTGAAGAAGAAGCTTTTGAAAAGAAAAATGGAAGAATGTCTTTTGTATTAAAAGATATTCTTGAAGCTATGGATATGACCTTATATAACAAAACAAAAGGAATATTAGACATTAAAACAACAATAGCCTTATTTTTTCTAATATATGGAGTAAAAAAAATAAAACAGAATCCTATAATGCCAAATGGTGTAAATATGCTATGGTGGGCATATAACATAATGACAAAAGGAGGAAAATAATGAATACTCTATTAAAAACAGCATTTTTTTACTTTAATAAAATAAAGGTAATTCATAGTATTCCTGGAAGAATAAGATTAGCTGTTCCTGGGTTGAATAATGTTCCAGAAAATATGAGAAAATATGAGCATTATACTACTTCTCTTATAAAAATTGAAAAAGGAATAAAAGATGTTTCATATTCTTATGTAACTGGAAAAGTCCTTTTGATTTATGATACAAATGAAACAAATGAAAAGAAAATATTAGACTGGATAAATTTTATATGGAAAAAAGTTATTGATAACGAGGATATTTATAATAAGATGCAGCCTGAAGAAATAGAAAAAAATCTTGATAAACTTTATGAAATGCTTTGTAAAGAGCTGAAAAAAGGGAGATAATTCAAATGGAAAGAACTAGTAATGGATATCTCTTATCTTGTGAAGTTGTCCATAAAATAAGAGGAAGAATACGTATAAAATCAAGAGCATTAAAATATCTTGGCAATATGAAGCAAAATATAGAAAAACAATTAGAAGAAGTCAGATATATCAATAGTGCAAAAATAAGCAGTATTACAGGTACCATAGTAATATATTTTACTGATATCACTGTTACTGAAGAAAATCTAATAGCTCTTCTACAAAATACACTAAATGTATATCTCGTTGAAATATACAAAAATGAAAAAATAGAAAACAATAAACAAATAGTAATAGAAAGGAAGTTGCAGGAGGAATCTCCAGAAGAAATAATCAAAAAAATTACAGCAGCTGGAGGATTATTAGCATATAATATATTCAAAAAAGTTCCTGCTGAACCAATGACAGGGTTAAAAAAAATTTTTAATTTTAATACATTGTCTATAATTTCATTAGCAGCTCCTGTTATAAAAAATGGAATTGGCTCTCTTATAAGAAATAAAAGACCCAATGCTGATACTTTAAGTTCAAGTGCTATTATAAGTAGCTTGCTCTTAGGAAAAGAAAAAACAGCTTTGACAATAATGATATTAGAAGAGTTTGCTGAACTTCTTACAGTATATACGATGAAAAAAACAAGAGGAGCTATCAAAGATATGCTCAGTGTAGGAGAAAATTTTGTCTGGAAACAGATAGACACAAATAATATAAAGAAAGTTTCTATTGATGAAATTCAAAAGGGAGATAAAATTGTAGTTCAAACTGGTGAAAAGATCAGTGTAGATGGAGTTATAATAAAAGGAGAAGCTTTTATTGATCAATCATCTATTACTGGAGAATATATGCCTGTAACTAAAAAAATTGGTGAAAGCGTCTTTGCTGGAACTATAATAAAAAATGGAAATATAACTATTGAAGCTGAAAAAGTAGGAGATGAGAGAACTGTATCCAGAATTATCAAACTTGTGGAAGATGCTAATTTTAATAAAGCTCAAATACAAAATTATGCAGATACATTCTCAGCTCAGCTTATTCCTTTAAACTTTCTTTTAGCTGGAATAGTATATGTTGCTACAAAAAATATACAGAAAGCCATGAGTATGCTTGTTATAGATTATTCATGTGGTATCAGGCTTTCTACTGCAGCTGCCTTTTCAGCTGCCATCAACACAGCTGCTAAAAATGGTATCCTCATAAAAGGAAGTAACTATATTGAAGAATTATCAAAAGCCGATACAATAATATTTGATAAAACTGGTACTATCACTGAAGGAAAACCAAGTGTACAAACAATTAAAGTGTTAGATAAATCAATCAAAGAAAATACTATGCTTGCTTATGCTGCTGCTGCTGAAGAAACATCAAGTCACCCATTGGCTGTAGCTATACTTAACGAAACTAAAGACAGAGGTATTGAAATACCATTGCATGAAGAAAATAAAATAGTTCTGGCAAGAGGTATTGAAACTGTAGTAGATGGTAAAGTTATAAGAGTAGGAAGTAAAAAATTTATGGAAGAAAATGGTATTCCTACTGAAAAAAATCATGAAGAAGTAAAAGTTATTCTTGGAAGGGGAGAGATTCTCATCTATATATCAAGAGATAATAAATTGATAGGTTTATTAGGAGTAACTGATCCACCTAGAGAAAATATTAAAAAAACTATTAATAGACTTAGAGGGCAAGGAATAGATGAAATAATTCTTCTTACAGGAGATTTGGAGCAACAAGCACACACCATTGCTTCAAGAATGGCAATAGATAGTTATGAATCTGAACTTCTACCTGAAGATAAGGCAAAAAATATACTTACTCTTCAATCAAGAGGTGGAAAAGTAATAATGATAGGAGATGGAATAAATGATGCTCCTGCACTATCTTATGCTAATATTGGAATAGCTTTGGGAAGCACAAGAACAGATGTTGCCATGGAAGCTGCTGATGTTACTATAACTAAAGATGATCCTTTATTAGTTCCAGAAGTAATTGGATTATCTAAAAAAACTATAAGCACAATAAAAGAAAATTTTGCAATGGCAATAGGAGTAAACTCTTTTGCCTTAGTACTAGGGGCTACTGGGATACTTCCAGCTATATATAGTTCCGTTATTCATAATTTAAGTACTATACTTGTAGTAGGAAATTCTTTAAAATTATTAAAATATAAATTGAAAAATTAAGGAGATAATTAATGAAAAAACTTACACTGACAATTCTTCATAGATTGCCTAATAGAGTAAGATTAAAACTTTCAGTTCCTATTAAAAACTTTGATTCATTTGAAAAAAATATAACTCATGATATTAAAGGAAGCATTGAAATAAAGTATACTCCTGTGACTAAAACAGTAATAGCAAAATTTGATCCTGAAAACATATATCTTCAAGAGGTAATATATAAAATATTAACAGCATTTTCTATAGAAAATGGAATGATTCCTGTAAAACTTTTAGAGGGAACTGAACAAAAAGCTATAGAAAGATTTTCTGTTTATTCAGGAGCTACTATTATTATGTCAGGACTGCACATGGTAATGAATAAAAATGGAGTTGAACTACAAAATATGATGAACTGGTTTTCATTAGGAATGACTTCAGCTGCCATATTTGAACATGCTTGTACAGAAATAAACAAAAAAGGAGTATTTGATTTAGAAATACTTCCAGCAATGTATCTTGTAAAATCATTCTTAAATACACCTAAATTATCTTTAGTTGCAATGATATGGCTGACAACATTTGGAAGACATCTTATTACTACATCAAATTCAGCCAAAGAAATCAAAATATTTAGAATAAAAAATCAAAAAGACAATAAATATCATTATATAGCAAATATTTCTGATGATCATAGTATTGAAAATATAGGAGATTTATTGTATCATATTTTCTTTAGAAAAGGCAGAGATTTGGTAAAACCAAGTGAAAAATATATAACTATAAACAAATAAATCAATAGGAGGTAAAAAAATGTTCGGATTTGGACAAGGAAATGGCGGAATAACTAAAGCTCATTTAGTAGGTGCAGCAGTAGGTGTAGGTGTAACAGTAGCTGGATACTATCTATACAAAAAGAATAAATCAAAAGTAGATGGATTTTTAAAATCACAAGGAATCAATATAAAAAGCTGTGATTCAACAAATTATGAAGATATGTCAGTAGAAACTTTAACTGAAGTTAAAGAACACATAGAAGATATATTGGCAGAAAAAGAATTAAATAATGTAAATGTTGAACAATGTGATATTTCTTGTGAAGCTAAATAAGTTTCTGCATTTATAAAAATGAACTAATGTCTGTTAAGTTAAATAACTTAGCAGACATTTTTCTTTTAAAAATATTTTGTAATTTTTTCAAATATTTAATTACATTTAAACTTGAATATTTTAAAGGAAAAAAGATTGTTTTATAATTTTCAATTTAATATAATTTATCTTTAGTATGTGTAATAATTCATTTTCTTTAAATATATTTTAAAAAAAATACTTGCATTTTATTTTTATATGTTGTATCATTAAGCAATTAATTCTTTAAAAAATAATTAAAAAGGAGAAAATACAGTATGTTTATTTCTAATATGACAAACCTCATACTCACTTTATTGGTTATAACTCTTATAAGCAATATATTTTTGAGTGTGAAAAATCATATTAGGATCTCCCTCTAATTTTATTATATAAAATTTTAAAGTTTAAAACTTGGGACAGCCTGATTTGAGGCTGTCTTTTTTATTTATAAAATTTTGGAGGAATTAAAAATGAAAAGAACAATACTATTTAAAGAGAATTTTAAAGAAAGAAATATAAACAAAATAATAATAAAATATATAAATTTCAAATCAATTCTACTCTGTTTTTAAATATTAATTTATAACATTGCCACTTAAAAATATAAAACAGAGGAGAAAATTATGATAAAAGAAAATAATAACTATACTAAGATTGGATTTGGAGCAGTATTTGCAGTTGCAAGTGTTTTATTTAGTTCACATGCTGGAGGAGGTTTTGCCAGTGGTAATCAGGCCACTCAATATTTTATAGGAAATGGTGTATGGGGAGTAATTTCAGCCATAGTAGCAATGGCTCTTTTGGCTCTTACCATAAGAGAATGTATTGTTATGAAAAACTCAAGAAATTTAAAAAATTACAAAGAGCTTTTTGAAACTTTATACCACCCTTTTGATAAATTGGAATGGTTATTTGAAATATATTTTAATATCATGGTGATATGTGCAGTTGGAGCAGTTATTGCAGGTGCAGCTTCTCTAATTTCAGCTAATGGAATCATGGGATATAAAATGGCTGTAATGGGAGTTGGTATTATCTTACTAATCATGACTATATTTAGTTCCAGTTTGGTATCTAAGGTTTCCACTGTAATGTCTATATGTATTTTAATTTCCACTTTTATAATATTTTTCATGGGAATAAAGGCTAAAGCTCCTGAAATATCTATAATTTTTTCTCAGGGATTTTTTACAAATGGAGATGTAATAAAAAAATCTATTTTAAATGCTTTTATATATGCTGGTTTTCAATCAGTAGTTATTCCTACAATGATTGCCTGTGGAAAACAATTAGGAGAAAAGGAAAATGTATCAAAATCAATGATAATAGCTTTTATAATGAATTCTATTGCTTTAGGAATGGCAGTAATTATGTTGCTTGGCTGGCATAGGAATTTTACTCAAGCTGGAGCTACTACATTGCCTTCCTTATATATCTGCCAGCAGTTAGATACTAATATTTTATACTGGTTCTACAATATAGCTTTGCTATTATGTTTCATTTCAACTGGAGTAACTACTATATATGGATTTGTTTCAAGATTCTCTTCTCTAAAAATTATGGAAAAAATTGAAAAACCAATTATAAGAAGAATCATAACTTCAAGTTTCTGTATGATTATATCTATGAGTGTATCAATGATAGGACTTAGTAGGATCATAAAATATGGATATGGATACTGTGGGTATTTAGGAATTGCAATTATCATCATTCCATTTTTAACAGTTGGAGTCTATAAGAACAGAAAATATACAGCTGAAAGTAATTTTACAGTAGTTGTAAAAGGGAAGGAAGCTTTTGCCAAATAGAATTTATTACACAAAACTAAAATATAAAGGAGAAATTTAAATGGAAACAAGAAATATATTTTTGCCAAATTACAGTATTGGAGAAAACCCCTATATTGAAGTTCCTTCCATCTGTGAAGCATATGGAAAAAAAGTAGTTTTTATAGGAGGGAAAACAGCTTTAGCTAAAGCTAGTGATATAGTGAAAGATATAATTAAAAACAGTTCTCTTGAAATTATTGATACTCTTTGGTTTGGGGGAGAAGCCTGTTACGAGAATGTTGAAAAATTGAAACAGAAAAAATCAGTGATAGAAGCTGATATGATTTTTGCTTTTGGTGGAGGAAAGGCTATTGATACTTGTAAGTGTCTTACTGGACAGTTAAAAAAGCCTCTTTTTACTTTTCCAACTATATCTTCAACTTGTGCATCTGTTACTTCTGTTTGTGCTATGTACAATGAAAATGGTTCTTTTAGAAATCTTTACTGGAGATTTGCTCCAGCAGAACATACTTTTATATGTACAAAAATAATTTCAGAAGCTCCTGATAAATATCTATGGGCAGGAATTGGAGATACTATGGCAAAGGGATATGAACCAGAATTTTCTTCAAGAGGTAAATCTTTAAATCATTCAAATGCTCTTGGAGTAACTTTATCAAAATTATGTCAGGAGCCTCTTGTCAGATATGGAAAAAAGGCTCTTGATGATTGTAAAGCAGATAGAGTATCAAATGAATTAGAAGAAACAATTCTTGCTATAATCGTCACAACTGGAATTGTTTCAAACTATGTAATAAATGACTATAACAGTTCTTTGGCTCATGCTTTATGCTATGGATTTTCTACTATTCATCATATTGAAATCAGCCATTTACATGGAGAAATTGTTTCTTATGGAGTTCTTGTATTGCTTATGGTAGATGGAAGAACTGATGAAATTGATAGAATAATACCATTTTATAAAAGTATTAAACTTCCTATATCTTACAAAAATCTTGGTACAAGTGAAGAAGAAATGGAGAATGTCATTCAAAAAGCTATAGAAGTTCCTGACTTAAATGTTTCTGCTTTCCCTGTTACAAAAGAAATGATTTGGGAAGCTGTCAAAAAATTAGAAAACTATGAGAAATAATTAAAATATATAAAAGCTGACTTATAAATAGAAATTTATTCTATATTCAAAGTCAGCTTCTTTTTATATTATTTTTCTAAAACCCAAAAATCTTTGCTTACACTCATCAAATCATCTAGCACCAGTTTTGCTTTTATTGGATTTATTACTGTTCTATTTAATGTTAATGCTTGAAGAGCTTTTGTATAATTTTTTTCTATAAATGCTTCAACTGTTAATAATTCATAAGCATATTGCCCTTCCATAAGCCCTTTATAGAATGGTTTTATTTCTCCAACATAATTTCCTTTAGCTCCGTTTTTTCCTATTGTTCCATCTACTTCCACTATCGCTTCTGCAGGAAAATTAGTTATAAGTCCATTATTTTTTACCATTACAACAAATGGATTATTCAAATCATATGCTATTGATTCTGCAACCTCTACCATCAATTTTCCAAATACACTATTTGTAAGCATCTCTATATTTTCCATAGTATCTTTTCCCTCTGCCAATTTACAAGTTTCAAATACCTCTTTTTCTCTACCATCTTTAGCTTCATCAGCCCTTGTATATTCAGGATTAGATTCTTCTACTATTTCATCTGCAAACATATAATATTGCATGTATGTAGTGGGAATATATTCGTCAAAAAATTTCATATATTTATTTACTCTAACATAAGTATCAAGCCAAGATTTTGCTCTTTGTTCTGCATTAAATGGTTGAAATTCATGATTTTTTAAATATTTCCTTAATTTTTCAAAAAGGTCTTTTCCTGATTTATCTTTCAAATCAGTAAACCACCCAAAATGATTAAGTCCAAAATATTTAGGTACAAGTTCTTCTTGAGCCACTTCTAATATTTTAGCATAGGATTTCAACAATGAATATGGCTGATCACATAGATTTAATATTCTTTTATCATCAGGAAACATACGATCCAGTCCTAAAGCTACTATAGCTGCTGGATTAGTGTAATTAAGTATCCATGTATCTTTTGAATATGAACGAACCTTTTCCACCATTTCTTTCATTCCTTGCAAAGAACGCATTCCATATGAAAATCCACCTGGTCCACATGTTTCTTGTCCTACAAGTCCATATTTTAATGGAATTTTTTCATCATAACTACGCATTTCTCCTTTTCCTACACGCATCTGGCAAAAAATAAAATCTGTTTTTGAATATGCTATATCTGCATCTGTTGTAAATACAACTTCTACTTCTGGATAATAAGATTTTAACACAAGTCTGTCATAAGCTTCCATTTGCCCCATACGTTCATTATCTATATCATACATAATTATTTTTCTTACTGGAAATCTATCTTTGTATTCTATCAAATTTCCCAAAAGTGCAGGCACACGAGCACTTCCAGCTCCAGCTATAGTTATAATGTGTGATTTTCTTTTCATCTATGCTCCCTTCCTTATTTTCAATCTATTATTTTTTTAATTTATCATCTATAGCATTTCTTACAAATTCAACTAATGGTCCATAAACAATATGTATATGTTTTGGTAGAGGAAAAAATAATCCAGAATATCCTGATTTTTCTAATATTTTTTGATCTACTAATTTTGTATCTACCAAATCTATTCTCAATCTTGTAATACAATTGTCCACATTAATTATGTTACTTTTTCCTCCAAGCCCTTCTATTACTATATCTGCTATTTCACTATATCTTTTTTCCTTTATTAGAGTATTGTCTAATGATGGAGCATCTTCTCTACCTGGTGTCTTTATATTAAACTTTAATATAAAATATTTAAATATAAAATAAGTAGTTACTGATAATATTAATCCTACAATTATAAATGATACCCAATTTGTATCTTTATATAATAAACCAAATATAGCAAAGTCAAATATAGTTCCACGAATATATCCTATTCCTACATTTACCAGAGAAAGTGCAACTGCTCCAATTCCTATGATACAAGCATAAATAACATATAGCAATGGTGCTATGAAAACAAATGAAAACTCAAGAGGTTCTGTTACATTTCCTAATAATGCTGTCATTACACATGTAATCATTAAACCTTTTACCATTTTCTTATTTTCTTTATATGCTGTATGATACATAGCAAGTGCTATTGCTGGAAAAGCAAACATTGTACATAACATTTGCTGCTGAGCCATAAATCTAGTAAGTTTTGGCATAAGTGCCCAATACTCGCTGTTAGGTCCAAGTGTAAATAGTACATGATTCATAGTTGGCACTACTCCCACATAAGTAGTTCCATCTATTACATAACTTCCTCCTGCTTCTGTAAATCTAAAAAGAGCGTTCCATAAATGATGCAATCCAAATGGTATGAATAATCTCTCTCCAGCTGCAGTAAAGAAAGGTCCAACTTTGCTAAGAAATATTACAGACAGCCCTGTTAATCCAGTTACAAAGTACTGCCATATAAATGGCAATGTAATTCCAATTATCAGCATTATTCCCATACATATTATAGAAACTGATTTTTTTCCAGCAAAGAAAGCAAAAGCTATTGGTAATTCTAAATTATAAAATTTATCTGTTGCCCATGCTGCCACTAGTCCTGCAGCTATTCCCCCCATTGCATTTATATTCAATGTTTGAATTCCCAATACTTTTATCTGTCCCATTTGACTCATTACATTTGGTGCAGCCATATTTCCTGTTACACTCAACCATACACTCATCGATATAATTAAAATAAGATATCCCAAAACAGAAGCAAAAACTGCTATTCCTTTATCCCTTTTGCTCATACCATATGCCACTCCCATGGCAAACATCAATGGTATATTATCAAAAACTGTTCCTGCTATAGTTCTTAAACTTACTAATGTTGTATTAATAATAGGATTTCCAAGTCCCGGAAATCTAGCAATCATATATGACTGCACAAATGCTCCTGTAACCCCTAAAATCATTCCTACTGGTGCCATTACTCCTATTGGCAGCAGCAATGATCGTCCAAATTTTTGTATTTGATCACTGTATTTTTTTAACATTTCCCCTCCTTTTTAAATAAAAAAACATGAAATTCTCTTAGTTTCCCCCCTAAGTGATTTCATGTTATCATATTTACCTTGCAGGTACAACAAAAAACAGCTGACCTAGCACTTATCTCATTACTTATGTCACTCAAAATGACCTAGGTCATTTTATCTTTTAACATTGCTACTATCATTTCAACAATTAAAAACATTCCTATCCTTGAGATACTATCATTAATCTTTGTATCACTTCCTTGAGAGGCACAATAAAGCTTATAATCAGCTATATTACTTAAAGAATTTCTATCAAAACATGTTATAGAAATAACTTTGGCTTTTCTCAATTTTGCTATATTAGCCACTTCTAATATTTTTTCAGTCTTTCCAGAAAGTGAAATCAGTATAACTATTTCATTTATATCTAATGTTCTGCTTACTATAGATGTAAGGTTATAATCTTCCAAAAATATACATCTTATCCCTAGAGTAAGTAGAAGATGATTTAAATGAGAACCCACAGCTTTACTTGTCCCTCTAGCAGCTATATAAATTGTTCTGGCTTTTTGTATCTCTCTGACTACTCCTTTTATATCCTCTATATTTACTAAAGAAAATGTTTTTTGAATATTGTCTTTTAATTCATTTTCTAGTTCTTCATATTTATTTTTATTTTTCTTAGGAATATTTCCACTTTTTAAATAATACTTAAAATCTGCATATCCTAAAAATCCTAATTTTTGTGCCATATTAATAATAACCGTTTTAGAAGTTAAAGCTTCTCTGGCAAGATCAGTTATCTTCATATCTATTACTTCTTTTTGATGATTATATATATAATTAAAAACTACCTTTTCACTATTAGTTAAGTCATCAAAATATTTTGCTAGTTCTACCATATTTTTCTCCTAAAGTATATTTTTATTTTAATATATCGTGATATTTTTTCTTTTTCTGAAATATTTATATCAAATTTCTTTATTCAGATATCACTACTTTAATTTTTCTTAAATTTCTTTTTTCTTTAAAACAAATCTATAATAAATATAAGTACATATTGGAATTAAGTATATATATGCAGCAAAAGGTATAAATCTAACACTTCCTATTCCCAACATTGTACATGGGAGATAACATGCTATATTCCATGGAATAATTGCTGGTAATACTATTGCTGAATTCTCTATATCTTTTGCCAGCTCTATTCTCTCCACTTTCTTTTCATCATATACCTTTTCTACAATATTTTCAGTCATTATAACTGCAATAGTCTGATTAGCTCCTACCATTCCTGTAATAATACTTACAAATATCGTATTCCTAAATAAATCTGCTCTATTTTTCACATTCATTATTTTATTTTTCACATAATTCAATATATTTAACTGCTCAAAAATTCCAACAAGTGAGCAAGAAATAATTATAAGAATAGAAGCATTAAGCATTGATTTAACTCCACCACCCTTGATAATTTTTTCTAATGCTGTTCCATCAAACTTATAAAACCCTAAGCTTAAATATTTTATTACACTTATAATTTCTTCTTTCTGAATAATTACAGCTATAATTGAAGCTAAGATTATACTTACTCCCATAGATATCCTTACATTTATTCTCAAAAGAGAGAAAATAACAATTGATACAACTGGTATAAATATAAACCTTATATCTAAATTATATGTACTTGAAATAAGCTCAGATATGGTGCTTTCACTTGTGTTAAGAATATAGTTTTTAGATAAAAATATATAAAATAAACTTGTTAAAATATATGGAATTATCATAGATTTTACCAAATTTTTTAAATTTGAATATATATCTATTCCCGTAAGACTGGCTACTAAATTAGCACTAGATGAAAGGGGAGACCATCTGTCTCCAAAATACATTCCTGAAATTATTGCTGCCCCTGTTATATTAACATCTATATTACCACTTCTGGCTATTGCCATAAGGGCAATACCTATTGTACTTGCTGTGCCAAAAGAACTCCCCAAAAAGAAAGCTACTATGCTTGTTATAAGAAAAGTAAAAAATATAAAAAGAGCTGGATTTATAAATTTTATTCCAAAGTATACAATCCCAGGAATTGTTCCAGAGGATAACCAACTAGCCGTTAAAGCCCCTACAAATAAAAATATTATTAAAACTACTTTAGATTTTTTACTATACTCAAGAGAAATATTTATAACAGAATCTATTGTATTATTCCTTTTCAATGCCAGTAGAGCAAACCCTGCATATACACCTAAAACTATTATTCCAAGAGTAAATTTATTCATTATGACATAAAGCAATAAAAAAAAGAATAAAAACAAAAATGCTGCTTTTTTCATATCTCCTTCCTCCTTTAGCAAATACATATTGATGGAGTATTATAATTTATTTTATCACTAAAGTCAATTATATTTAAGATATAAAAAAATAAATTTCTCTTCCTGTCAGAATAACTGTAAACAATAGAATACTACAGACAAAAAAAGAGGATGTAAACAACCAAAAAGCCCCATTAAGTTTCAGCTTTTGTATCATTCCTATCCTCAATATTTTATTGATATTTTTATTTAACTAATCCTAATCTTTCCCATTGCTCTTCAGGAGCATCATTTTCTTTCAATGCTTTTGAAAGTTTTCTCTCCATCAGGTTGATAATTTCTGTATCCTTTATATCATTTATCTGTTCATAATCTTTCTTTATATCAAAGAGATGATCTTCCATGATGTAGGAAAAATCACCTACAAGAGCATTTTTCTCAGCTGGTACTTTATAAACTGGAAAATCCACATTTTTTAGGAAATGTCCACATTCTATCTTTTCTGGAATATCTTTTCCCAGCCAGTTTCTTATTGTTGTAAGAGAAGTAGTATATTCATAACACTTTGAATTATCTCTTGCTCCCCTCATATAAGTATATTGACCATCATAAATATTTACAGCTAATCCAAAAATTCCATAAAGCAAGGATTCTCTATTCTGTTCATTTTTTTCTACAATATTTCTAAGGGAATTTCCAGTTACTCTATCTGGAATCTCCACTGATTGATAGTCTAAAATTGTGGGCATTAAATCTATATTCTGTGTCAACTCTGCTTTTCTTTCTCCAGCATAATTATTATCAGGAAAATGTACTATCAAGGGAATATTAGAAAGTTCATTGTATGCTGGCATATAACTTTTTCCAAGATATTCTCTCTCTCCTAAACAATATCCATGATCTGTAGTAAATATAATCAGAGTATCATCATACATATTATTTTCCTTTAGTTTATCAATAAATCTTCCAAAATGTACATCTGACATTGTAACCAATGCTTTATATCTTTTCTTTAAATGCTCTATAGCTTCCTTTGTTTCCACATCTATTTTTTTATATTTTGGTAAATCAAAGTGTGGCCCTTTATAATCATCATTATATAATTCAAGATATTTTTCAGGTATATCAAATGGCTCATGTGGGTCAAAAGTTTCTACCATAAGAAAAAAATCTTTTGCATTTTTATTTTTATCTGCCCATTCCATTGCAGCATCAAAACATTTCACACTTGGAAAATCCTTTTCCTCTTTAAATTTTGTTCTGTTGCATTGATATTGTCTTTTTACATCTCCAAAATATTTTTCTGGCATATATGGATCATCTATTAACGATATCCATGGATCACTTTCCTGCCCTCTAAAAAATTCATATGTTGAAAACTGCTGACAATAGTTTTCTCCACCAATTCTAAAGTAATGAGCGTGATCTGTTATTATATGGGATCTGATTTTTTTACTTTCCAAAACTTTTGGAAGCGTTTTATCAAATATTTCTATCGGACCCCACGATCTTTCTAAAAAATTTAATCTTCCAGTAAAAATATCTCTTCTTGCTGGCATACAAGGCATACTTCCTGTAAAATGATTTTCAAATACACAACTTTCTTCACTGAATTTTTTTATATTTTCTGTAATACAGTCTGTATTCTCATTATAGCAAGAAAGATGATCTCTCCTCAATGTATCCATCAACACTACAATTGTTCTCATAACTCCTCCAGCAAAATTTTATTATTCATCATCACTGTCTTCAGCAGCTGTGCATTCATTTACATATACAATAGATTCTCTAGATTCTTCAATCATTCTATAGATATCCTCTTTTTTTATATCCTCATCTAGTTCTGATATTACAGTAAGTATTATTGGAAGATTCATTCCACAGATTACATGGACTCTATCACTGCAATATGGAAAAAAATTCTGAGTAACACTTCCCCCTAGTATATCTGTAAAAACAAAAACCTCATCCTCTTTTTTGACATCATCCATTATTTCTTTTACCTGTTTATGAATATCTCCATTATCTATATAGGCACTCAATTCATAAATATCAGTAAACCCAGTAAGAAATTCAACAGTTTTTTTCATTCCAAATGCTAATTTATTGTGTGAAGCAATAACAATTTTTTTCAACTTTTTCCTCCTAGGCTAATATCTTAAAATAAGCTGCAAACATGCTAAAAATAATGACCATTAAAATTATTCCTGTTATTCCTATTTTTTTCATTTTTAATATCTTATAAATTCCAAAAGTTATAAGTACAGGAACTAAAGCTGGAAGTATTTTATCCAGCATAGGCTGAATTGCCATTGAAACTTCTCCATACTTTATTACCATAGGTATTTTTATATTTACAACAGAAGAAACTAATGATTCTACAACAACTAATCCTAGAATAGAAGCACATTCTGTCAATAGAGCAACCTTACTTCCAAAGCTTGTTACTAATTTAATTCCCTGATTATATCCCAGATGTATAAATTTGAATCTCATAAACATAAATGCTATATTTATAATAATCCATGCAATTACCCCAGTAGGGTTATTTTCTAAAGCCATATATCCTGCTATTGATCCAATAATTGTTGGAATAAGCACCCAGAATATTGTATCTCCCACTCCAGAAAGAGGTCCCATCAGACTTGTTTTTATATTTTGAACTATTTCTTTATCTTTTATTCCCCCATTATCTTCAATAGCTAATGTTGCTCCTAATACAAGAGGTGCAAGCCATGGCATACAATTAAAATAATTAAAATGATTCTGTATTGAGGCCTGAAGTTCATCATCATTTTTATAGATTTTTCTCAATGCTGGATATAGAGAATAAACTACAGTTCCAGCTTGTTGGTACTGATAGTTATATGTATTTACAGCCATAGGCATCCATCTCATTATAACTTTATTCAAATCTTTTTTATCTAAAATTGCTTTAGTTTCATTATTCATCTTCCAATCCTCCTACATTAGCAACATTATCAGACGATATTCCATTTGTTCCCATTTTACTTTGATTCTCACTATAATATTTCATTGATGCTATTAATCCTATTATAGTTACTCCTAAAATTGGGACTCCTAAGTACGCAGCAAAAAAGAACCCAAGAAATAAATAATAAACATACTTTCTTACAGGCATATAATTCAACAGCATTGCTATTCCCACAGCTGGCAAAACCTTTCCTGCTATAGTCAAACCTGAAATAAACCATGATGGTGTTATTTCCAATATCTTATTTACTATTTCAGGCCCCATACTTATAGCCAGAAATACTGGAATTGCTGCTGTCAGTCCTGTAATTACTGGACCTACCATCAATATTTTTATCATCTTTCCAAAATCTTTTTTATTTGCATAATTTTGTGATGTACGCACTACAAATCCATTTAAAATTTTAGCAAAAACATCTAACTGAACTCCAAGCATAGCAACTGGTAATCCTATTGCAAGTCCTGCTTCCATTCCCTTTCCTGTAACAACTGCTATTGTAGTGGCTATAATTGCAGCAGTTGAATATTCAGGAACACTGCTTCCTCCTATACTTGCTACCCCCAGTGACATTAACTGCAAAGTTCCCCCAATATAAAGAGCAGTCTGCATATCTCCTAATATAAATCCCATTAAAAAAGCTGGTATAATGGGCCATCTCAGCCCAAAAGTCATACCATACTTATCTACAGGAACCAAAAATGCCAACATAGTTATAATAATAACCTGCCATACTGATAACATTTTTTGACCTCCCCTTAATTTTTATTTCTCTAAAAAATTTTTAAATTGTACTATTGTATCTGCTGGTATATATTGAATCTCTATAGCAGTTCCTCTGTCATAAATTTCTCTGTATACTTTCATCTCTTCTTGTGTTACAGTTGCCTGACCTGACAATTTTATTTCATTATTTTTTTCTGCTGTTGCCCCTATATTCAATTTAGGTACTTTTACTCCTGCATTTATTAATTCAAGTATAATTTGAGGTTTTTTTACTATTAAAAATACTGTCTGTCCTGTATATTTCCCATTTTTATAATTAATAAGAGCTGTTTCCAGACTTATGATAGATAAAGCAGATCCAGCTGGTTTTGCCAATTTCATTCCATTTTTTTTAAGTTCATCTCCAGCAACTTCATCATCTATTATCATGACTCTCATTGCTCCTACACTTGGTGCCCATTGTGATGCTACAATTCCATGAAGTAATCTGTTATCAATACGAGCTAATTTTATTTCCATAAATCTCCCTCCTAAAAATATAAGTTATTTTGCTTCTTTTTAATTATCCCTCATTTTAATTTTGGTTATTTTCAACCATTTTTATTATAAAACAATTATATCACAACTTCTTTTTTTGTCAATAAAAAAACTTCATTTTATCTTACATACTGTATTCATATAAAACTTATCTTACTATTGTTTTCATTTGAAATTTTAAAAATATGTTTGAATTATTTTTTTATATTGGTTATTTACATTCATAAATTTGATTATTTTATGGATAGATTTATTTATTCATTCATGTTATAATAATGTATAAATTATGTCAGGAGGGAATCTTAAAAATGAGATTTAACGAAAGAAAAGCCTTAATAATAAGTACATTAAAAAAGCAACCAATACTATCTTTTCCTGAATTAGAACTACTTTTAGGAGTTTCTCCAACTACAATAAGACGTGATCTTACTACATTGGAAAAAGAAGGTATTCTTTCACGTTTTCATGGTGGAATAAAGAAAAACAATGGAATTATCGAACAATCAATGAGTAAAAAGCAATCTTTAAATATTGAAGCAAAAAAGAAAATTGGAAAAATAGCTGCTTCTCTAATACACCCAAATGAACTAATTTTTATAGGTTCTGGTTCTACTACTTATTATATGATTAATTATATAAAAGATACTTCCATTACTGTAATAACAAATGGTATTCCCCATGCAGAAGCTTTAAATGCAAAAAATATTCGTGCTTTTCTATTGTGTGGTTTTTTAAAGGATAAAACTCGTTCTGTAGTTGGAAAAGAAACTAATAAATTAATTGAATCTTATCACTTTGATCAGGTATTTTCCAGTGCTAATGGAATGAATGCTGATTTTGATATTCTTTCCACTGATGAGTATGAGCATAATATAAAAAAATCTGCTGTCAGCAGAGGTAAAGTTTCATATATTATGATTGATAGTTCTAAGTTCAATAAAACTGCTATGTATACTCTTCCAAGAAATGAAAATACTTATATAATTACAGAATCACTTACTGAAGAACTTAAAAAAATTAAAAATGTTATTACTCCTTCAGAAAAAGATAATAAAAGAAAATAACCTAATATAAAAGAAGAGGATGTACTTATAAAATTATATTTTTTATAAGGCATCCTCAATTATTTTTTACTTAGCTTGTCTGACTACATCTATCACAGTTCCATCTCTATATTCTACTACAGCTACTACAGTATCCGAAAGTGAAATTTTTTCTGGAACTCCTGTTAATTTTTCAACTTCCTCTTTTAATTCCTCTATTGTTTTCAATGGAATTCCTGCTGCTGTTAATATCTCTATTAAATCTGGTCTTTTTGGATTTACACAGATTCCTCTCTCAGTAACCAATACATCAACTGTTTCTCCTGGAGTCACCACTGTAGTCACCTTATCTGTAATAATTGGAATTCTTTTTCTCATGGTTGGAGCTACTACCACTGTAAGTTTTGCTCCTGCTGCTGTATCAGGTGCTCCTCCCAATGCTCCCATTATTATTCCAGTTGATCCAGTCAATGAATTTATATTATAATTTACATCTATTTCTGTTGCAGATAATATCATCACATCTAATTGATGGGCACTGCACCCTTTATTATGAGGATTTGCATACATAGAAGCTGACATTTCTATATGAGCTGGATTTTTAAGCATTGATTCTGCTGCTGCACTGTCAAAACTTTGAGTATCTAATAAGGCTTCAAAATATCCTCCCTCTAAAAGTTCAACCATAGTAGCTGTTATTCCTCCTGCTGCAAATGATCCCTTAATATTGTTTTCATCCATATATTCTCTCAAATATTTGCATACTGCCAAAGAAGCTCCACCAGATCCTGCCTGAAATGAAAAACCATTTTTTATATATCCAGATGCTGTCAATACTTCTGATGCTTTTTCAGCAATTAAAAGTTCTTGAGGATTTTTAGTTATCCTTGTTGCCCCAGTTGCTATCTGTTCAGGATCTCCAATAGATTCAACTTCTACTACATAATCTGTTTGTGTCATTGGAACACTTATTCTTTTTAGAGGGAAAGGCATTAAATTGTCAGTTATAGCCACTACTTTCTCTGCATATTGAGCATCTACCATTGGATACCCCATAGCTCCAAATGCTGATTTTCCTTCTGTTCCATTCATATTTCCCATTCTGTCACAGGCTGGAGCTGCTATAAAGGCTACATCTATTTTTAATTCTCCTGCTTCTATAGCTCTTGCTCTTCCTCCATGAGTTCTAAATACCACAGGTCTTCCCAAAATATTATTTTTTGAAATCTCTTTAGCTATCTCTCCTCTCAGTCCAGAAGTATTTATTCCAGTTACTACTCCTGTCTTAATATGTTCAATTAAAGGTTCATGAGCTTTTGTCAATGAAGAACAGACTAAATTAAGATTTTTTATTCCCAATTTTGAAATTTCATCCATTACCATATTAAGTACATAATCTCCATTTCTTAAATGATGATGAAAAGAAATTGTCATTCCATCTTTTATTTCACATTTTTCTATCGCTTCTTTTATAGAACTTAATATTTTTGAATCTCCTGGTTTAGAAAATCCTTTTAAAGGAGCATATTTTCTTCCTGTTGGCTTTGTAGCAAAAGGTCCAGCATAAGGTTTTACCACTCCATATCCTTCAATATATTCAGGAATTTCTCTTTCTACTTTATTTTTTATTTTTTTTATTTCCACCTTATCTCTTCCTCCTAACTATTTGATCATTCCTGCACTTTTAGCAAGTCTAACTACCTTTTCTGCTTTGGCAATAACTGGAATGTCAACCATCTTTCCATTTACAGTAATTACTCCACCTTTATTAATATTAGCTGCTTCTGCTGCTCTGACTATTTCCAATGATTTTTCAAGCTCCTTTTCATCTGGTGTAAATATCTTATGGACTATTTTCACCTGTGAAGGATGAATACAAGATTTTCCTGCAAATCCTAAGTTCATTGATGATTTTACTTCTTCTTTAAATCCAGCTTCATCGTCTAAATCAGACCATACAGTGTCAATAGCATCTACTCCTGCAACAGCAGCTGCCATTACTACCATAGTTCTTGCTACAAAAAGTTCTTTCCCTTCTTTAGTTCTTTCTGCTCCCATAGTTCGTGTAAAATCCTCTGCTCCAAAAGATATAGATATCACTCTTGGAGATGCTGTTGCAATACTTACTGCATTCATAACTGCTAAAGGAGTTTCTAAAGAACATTGTATCTTACATGCACCATTTTCTATTCCATGTTCTTTTTCAACTTCAGTTAATAAAATATCTAATTCTTTTACCTGTTCTGGACTTTCACACATAGCCAGCCTCATTTTTCTAAGTCCGGCTGGAACCAATATTCTCACATCATCTTTTCCAAATTCTGTACTTAATGGATTAATTCTTGCAAAAATTTCAGTTTCTCCATAATCTACTGTTTTTAATGCTTCTGCCAGCAAATCTCTAGCTGCATCTTTATCTTCATATTTAACAGCATCTTCTAAATCAAATAGAACACAATCTGGTCCATAGAGATGAGCTGTTACTAACATTTTAGGATTATTTGCTGGGGCAAACATCATTGTTCTTCTTGCTCTTTTCTCCATTATTTTTCTCCTCCTGTCATAGCTCTTCTCACAGCTGTTCTTGTTCTTCCCTTTATCACAAAGTCTAAAGCCCCAAAATCCTGAACTAATACTTTTGCATTTTCAACTTTCATATCATCTAACACTTCTCTTACAGCTATTTCCATAAGTTTTCCAAACATCTTTTTATTTTTTGATTCTATCTCTATTTCAATTCCTACATTATCTAAATTTACAGTAATTAAAGCATCTGAATCCTTTTCATTTCCACATACTCCTACCATATTATTCTCTCCTTTATTACTTCGATTTTGCAAAAAGAGGCAACTAAAAGTTATCCTCTTTTTTACATTATTAATTATTTTTAGCTTTTCTTAAATATTCTTTAACTCCTCTTGTCATATATTGAGTTATAGAAGTAAGAAAAAATTTAGCTCCATATTCAGCATATTTCCTAGCTGTTTCATCATCAGTTACAAAAATTCCTGCTATTTTTCCTTTAGCTGTAATTTTATGAATAGTTTCTCTTATGATTCTTGTCATTTCTGAGTGTGAATTTGGAAGTCCCAAAGATGCAGCTAAATCATTTGGTCCTATAAAGAACATATCTATTCCTTCCACTTCCAGTATTTCATCTAAATTTTCTATAGCAGCTCCTGTTTCTAATTGAATGCTTACAAAAATTTCTTCATTTGCTTTTTTTAAGAACTCAGTTTTATCCTCTATCATTCCATATGAGGCAACTCTTGTAAAATAAGCTATTCCTCTCTCTCCCTTTGGTGGATAAAAAGCTGCTTTTATAACTTCTCTGGCATCTTCAGCTGTATTTATAACAGGAACAAGTATTCCTTCAGCTCCCATATCCAACACCTTATGTATCATATCTGGAGTACTATTGGTACATCTGACAAGTGCAGGAATTCTCTGACATTGAACTGCTCTTATCATATCAAAAATTGTTTCTTGATTCATAACCCCATGTTCATTATCAATGATAACAAAATCAAACCCAAGTCTTGATGTGTAATCAGCAACATCACCTGAAGCAAAAGGTACAAATGAACCAAACAGGATTTCTTTTTTTAGTCTTTCCTTTAAATTTTTATTCATATTCTTTCATATTATATGATAATTCCAAAAATTACCATATCCTCCTTGTATAATAATTTATAGATGTATTTATAGTTCATCTACTAAGACTTTATAGAATATTTTATAAGGCACTGTGGATTAATTTTATTCTCTTACCACTTTATCTAATCCAATTTTTAATAATTACCCTTTTTATTTTACTTGTATATCTTACTATTATTTATATACTCTTCTTTAATTTCCTGCAATACTTTTTCATCATTGATTATGTCATATGCTGTTGCTGCAATGGCTTTTGCTCCATATATTACACAATTATGTGCATCTTCTGATTTTCCAGCATTTATATATTCCTGAGAATGTGAAGATGTCCCTGTAGGAACAAATTTTACTCTGATACAACTTCCTGGTATCTCATGCATAACATTTCCAAAATCAGTTGACCCTGTTTTTTCTCTAGGTTTTGTAATTCCAGGAATACCTATTAATTCAGCATTTTTTATGAAGAGCTCATTCAATGACAGTACAGGTATCTTATTATCAAGCGATTTTCCCTCTTCTAATTCATATTCTACTCCACTCATAATAGCTGCTCCTCTGATTACATCTTTAAAACGTTCTATTACACTGTCAAGGTATTCTCTTGAAAAAGAACGAAGTGAAAATTTTCCTACAGCTTTTGCTGGAACCACATTTTCTGGTCCAGGTAATTCTTTGACAGTATAGTGCATACGTACATCATCTTTTACATGTTCCCTCATAAATTCTATTCCCTGAAACGATAGGAGCAAAGCATCAAAAGCACTTCTTCCACTTTCAGGCATCAAAGCTGCATGAGCCCTCTTTCCATGATAAGTCACAGTAAAAGAAGATTGAGCCAGACATTTTATATCTGTACAAGTATCTGGAGCTCCATGCATCATCAGAGCTACATCTATATCTTTAAAGTATCCTGCTTTCAGCATATTCAATTTTCCACCAAAAGTTTCTTCTCCAGGAGTTCCATAAACAACTATTGAAAAATCTTTATCTTTAATGATATTTTTTAATGCTGCTGCTGCTCCTACACAAGAAGGTCCTTGCATATGATGTCCACAGCCATGTCCCAAACCTTGTAAAGCATCATATTCACAAAGTATCCCTATTCTTGCTCCTCCTTTTCCTTTGCTATATATTGCTCTGAATGCTGTAGGAAGTTCTGCTATTCCCCTTTCTACCTGAAATCCATTTTTTTCTAAATAATTTGTTAATACCTCTGCTGCTTTTATCTCCTCTCCTCCATATTCTGGATTATCAAAAATAAAATCCGACATTTCTATTAACTTTTTTCTTTCTCTTTCTATCTCTTCAAACAAATTTTTTTTCATAGTTGATCTCCTCTTTTTTACATTGGTCCTAATTTTATAACTTGTGCTATTATAATCATAACTGCTCCTACCCCCAGCCACAGAGCAAAACATTTCCACATAAATTTCATCCAACGATCATATGGAATATTAGCTGCACCTATTATTCCCATCAAAGCAGTTGATGTAGGAAGAATATAGTTACAGAAACCATCTCCAAAGTTAAATGCTAAAATTGTAGTCTGTCTTGTCATTCCAATTAAGTCAGCTAGAGGAATCATTATAGGCATAACTACTGATGCTTGCCCTGAACCTGATGTTATAAATACATTAATTATAGTATTGGCAATCAGCATTCCTACTCCCTGCATATAAAAAGGAACCAAATTCAGTACTTTAGCAAGGGAATGAACAACAGTATCGATTATCTGTCCATCTGCCATTATACTACCTATACTTCTTGCAAGTCCAATTATAAATGCTGCACCAAGCATTATTTTACATCCATTTAAAAATTCTTTACATATTGTATTAGCATCAAATCCTGCTATTACTCCTACCACTATTCCTAAAGTAAGAAAAATTGCAGATTGTTCTTTCATTTCCCAGCCAAGCATAATACAGCCATAAACTATAGCTCCCAAAGCTACTATCAAACATAAAATTATAGTCCATTTACGTACATTCATTTCTCCAAATTCTTCTAAATTAGTAGTTTCTTTAATTTCATTTTTTAAATCTAAATCATACATTGGCGAAAGTTCAGGATTTTTTCTTATCTTCTTTGCATACCTTACCAGATATATGTTCGTTGCTATAAAGTATACTACAAAACATATAGAACGATATCCTATCCCTGAATATAAAGGTAAATCTGCTATTTTTTGACTGACTATTGTTGTATTGACATTTAAAGTTCCAGTAGAAAAACCAATAGCTCCTCCCAATAGAATTATAGCTACTCCACAGATAGAGTCCAGCCCTAATGCTAAGGACATCATTACCATTACAGGAGCAAAAGCAATAAACATATTTACTCCCTGAGTTGTACATATCAATCCAAATACTAAAGTAAGAATAGGAATGAATATTCCTATATGATGAGAAAATTTCTTTGCTAGTTTTGCTATTACAGTTTGAAGAGCTTCACTTTTAGTAAGCATATGAAATGCTCCTCCTGAAAATAGTATTACCAACAAAAGATCAACATTTTTAATAAAAGCTTCCACTATATACATAGGAATTTTTATTGGATTTACAGGTGTATTTTTAATATAATTAAATTTAGATGGATCTATTACTTTTATTCCTTGTTCATTTGCATATCTTGTGTACTGCCCTCCTGGAATAATCCAAGTTAAAACTACTGCTGTCACTATAATAACAAAAATAATTACAAAAGTATGGGGCATTTTAAATTGTTTTTTGACTTTTCCTTTTTCCATTTAATCTCTCCTCTTTCCCGTTTTTTTGTATTAAAACCATGCATAGTTTTATGTTGCTTTTTAAATTTAAAATAATTATAATACAATTATAATTATTAGTCTAATTTAAAGATGTTTCATTTACCATAGCCTTTGGCTATATTTAATTAGGAGGAATGATATTATGGACTTAAGGGAACAGGAATATGTTACAGTTTTAGCCAAGTATGGAAATATTACAAAAGCTGCTGAAGCTTTGTATGTTTCTCAACCTACTCTTAGTATTTTTATAAAACGTTTA
>OKRR01000513.1_pt1 | contig 44058 bp, 32 predicted proteins | sample 1601211 | NCBI WGS metagenome assembly OKRR01 (sample SAMEA3541525, study PRJEB24748) | human gut metagenome | biome: human gut; feature: human-associated habitat; material: faeces | place: China | collected 2012
GAATTGAAGGACAACCGTCTGTTCTCTACTTGTTCGCTGATTCCTTTTGGCACATCGGCAGGGTTGTTAAGCTGTTTTTGAAAGTCTGCTCGAAGCCTAAGAATTTCATGATAGACAGGTTTACAGAAGGAGCGAAACGTAAGCCTCCTTTGTACGGTCCAATAGCGCCGTTGAACTGTACACGATAGCCACGGTTTACATGAACAGCACCGTTGTCATCAACCCACGGTACACGGAACTCGATAGTTCTCTCCGGCTCAACCATTCTCTCAAGAAGAGCAACCTTCTCGTACTCCGGATGTGCATCTACAACCGGACCCAGAGTGGATAATACTTCCTCTGCTGTCTGAAGGAATTCGGCTTCATGTGCGTTTTTCTCTTTGAGTTCTGCAAGAACTCTGTCAACATACTTGCTCATTGGATAATACCTCCTGATATGTATATAAGTTTGAATAGTTCACTGAACTATGGTTACCACAAATACTTGACGATGGTTTCATCAATCTTGTACATAATTCCCTCTGGTTCCAAATTGTTTTTGTGAACTTTTCTGTTTCTATAATGTATTATATATCATTTCTTCGTCAGAATCAAATAAAAATAGTGTTATAGATGTTATTATTATTTGCTTATGGAGTTATATTGTTCCTGATTATAACTCGGGGATGGACAACGGATGTGCCAAAGCACATTCGGGCGCCTCGCGCGGTCGCTTGCGACATATTTCTGCTTCGTGTGAGTGCGCATCATTGGCACGTTAGCGCCTTTTTGTGTAATAGGGAATTCCAAGGAATTTCCTATTACACAAAAAAGAGGCCTGCCGAAAAGCAGACCTCTTGAAATTCGCATCTATTAGCCCAGGAAGCTGATGAATCCTGTCAGGATAGTTGCGTTTAAAAAGTCGATGAATAAGGAACCTACCAGCGGAACAACCATGAATGCAGTCGGAGCCGGACCATATACGCCGGTGATTGCCTGCATGTTTGCCATAGCGTTCGGGGTAGCACCCATACCGAATCCACAGAAACCACTGGTCATAACAGCAGCATCGTAGGATTTGCCAAGTACGTTGAATACAACAAAGTTTGCATAGAAGAACATAAGTACTGTCTGTGCAAGAAGCATAACTACCATCGGTACAGCCAGCTCAGCTAACTGCCACAGCTTCATATCGATCATAGCCAGACCCAGGAATACGGAAAGGGAAGCACCGCCCAGTGTGCTGATCTCTTCCATCGGGATCTCTTTGTTCTGAACATCCATGATGTTACGGATGATAGCACCAACTAACATTGCGCCGATGTAGAACGGGAATGTCATAAGCTTGCCAAGGAACATGGATACGACAGTACCAGCACCGATAGCAACAATTAAGTACAGAAGACCGTCAAGGATTCTAGCGGAATCGATTGCACCAGTCTCATCTGTCTCTACAGTCTCAGTCTTAGTAGCTGCCTCAGCAACTGAGGAGAGTTTGTACTTACGGATCTTGGCAGTTGCAATAGGACCACCGATTACGCAGCCTGCAACCAGACCATAAGTAGCGGAAGCGATAGCTACAACGCTCGCATTTGCTACGCCTAATTCCTCAAGTAACGGTCCGAAGGAACCAGCAGTACCGTGACCACCTACCATCGGGATGGAACCGGTTGCCAGACCCAGACGAGGATCCAGACCAAATACGCTTGCCAGACCAGCACCCAGGATGTTCTGAAGAACTACCATAACGACTGACAGAGCCAGGAATATAACGGTCTGAACGCCGCCCTTCTTCAGCATACGGAAAGATGCTGTGAAACCAACGCTACAGAAGAACGCTACCATGAATACGTTTTTAAGTGTCATGTCGCAGGAAATTTCCAGAATGCCCATGCCTCTTACGATGGTATGAACGATTGCATAAAGGAAACCACCAACTACAGGTGCCGGAATACAATACCGACGAAGAATAGAAATTTTAGCTACCAGAATACGTCCCAGTAACAGTACAAGTGCCGCAACTGCGGTTGCCTGATACATATCAAGCTCGATTGTCTTCATACAACTACCTCCAACCTATTTTTTTTCTTGCTCGCAGGTGTATAATACTGTAGCCCCGACAAAAAACTACAAGATCCATCATAAAAACATAAAATTTTTATAACATTTTTTTAACTTATGATAAACAGATTGGAAATTTTTGTAAATCTACCCGTTATACCTCACGATCTACCGCCAGCATCAGGCTGTCGATGAACTTTTTGATGCTGACTTTGCCGCCGTAACGGCGTTTACCGCGGATGTGATCCATCTCTGCCCGGATTTCCTCGAATGGGAACAGGGTGCTGGAGTATGCAGTAAAGGTTTCATTCATGAAATCCTCAATACCCAAATGTGCCAGGTTCGACATGCCGACCGCGATCGCACGGCGGACACGCTGCTCCATGTTCTTCGGCGCATCGCTCAAAAGCTCGCAGAGCTGACCGATGCTGACCTGGGAGATCGGGCGTCCGTTGTTGTGCAGATACTCGCAGATCCGAAGGATATCGTCGCCGCCCTTCTCGCCGGACATGCCGAGACGGTTTAAAATGTAAAGCACCTTTCTGCCGTAACCGTCATCTTTTTTCTTCTCCTTCGGCATATCCGCGATCTCTGCCATGAACATTTTCTTAATATTCGTCAGTGTTTTCTCATTCTTGATCTGCTCATCCACATTACGGATGACCGATTTTACCTCAATGATATTGATTGGCTTGCTGATGAAGAACTCAATGCCCGCATCGTATGCCTTGCCGATCAATTCTTTTGCCGCCACCTGGGAAATCATGATGCATTTTGCCTTGCAGCCTCTTTCCCGCAGTTCGCGCATGACCTGAACACCGTCCTTTTCCGGCATCAGGAAATCAATCAGAACCATATCCGGATTCTTTGCCAGGATATCATCCACATCCGCCGGCTGTCCCTCTGAAGTTCCGCAGACAATTCCCAGATCATTATCTTCAATAATATCCTGCAGGACGCTGATCACTGACATATCATCTTCAACAATATAAATCTCCATTTACTCTATTTCCTCCAATTTCGCTATCGGTATCTCAATATGGAATTTCGTTCCTCTTCCCTCTTCCGAATCCACTGAAATACTACCTTCAAACTGCTCCTCTACCGCGTTTTTCACACCGCAGAGCCCGACGCCTCTATATATATTGCCGGTTTTTTCATCAAACTTCGTTGAATATCCCATATTGAAAATCCGTGGGAGATGTTTTTCTGAAATTCCCGGTCCGTCGTCCGCTACTTCAAACACATAATTGCCATCTTTTTTGTACTCCCGAATCCAGATCATCCCACTTTTTTTCGTCGATTCGATCGCTTCCACCGCATTTCCTACCAAATTTTTGAGAATCGTCATAAGCTGGTAGTGTTCCTGCGTCATAAAATTGTCCCGGCAGTCAAACATCAGACGGATATCCAGCTTTTTCTCCGCCATGGTCCGGTAGGTGGATGATTCCAGAATCCGAAGAAGATCCTGCAGGCTCATCGTTTCCTCGTTCGACTCTTCCTCGATCGCCTCCTCAATGCCCTGAATGATGCGGATGTAATCTTTCTTGATCTCATGGACATCCCGCGCTATCTCAAGTCCCATCTGCTGCATTTCCCGTGGAAGATCCTTTTCCAGAATCTGCTCATAGAGCTTGTATGCATTGCTCATGACGCGCTCGATCTCCTCGGTGTTCTTATGCATCAGGTAAATCTCAGTCTTGAGTCCCGTCGTCATAAGAAATAACCGTTGATAACGGCTCTCATGATCCGCTTTCGTAAGAAGTAGCCGGTACTGCTGTTCTCCGATCAGTGCCAGTGCCACAAAAAGCGTGCGGACTGCAGCGATCATAAAAAGCTTTTGAATCATATCCGGTCCCGGCATCGCATTGTTTTTCAGAAGCGCTGCCAGAAAATTTTCGAATATATTCGAGCATAAGTCACAGAAAAATGCCGCCGCAATCACATTTTCCAGATTCGCGATATGTTTATTCCGGATCTGCAGCTTGAACATCATGCCGTACACGATATAAAAGAATGCTCCGGGCATCGCAAGCTGTACCAGCATCTCGGATGGCATTCCCTGCAGATAATATATCACAATTCGGAATAAAAAAACAATGATCGACGTCACCGTACAGATCGTCATCGTGTGAATCTGACTTCCGACTGTCATAATCAGCACCGGAAGCAGGATAACCGACGCTGACACACGGAAATTGTTGACAAATACGTTCCAATAAAGCTGCGAAGTTATCGCTATGATAAAGCCTATCGCTAATGTTCGTCTCCAGGATTTCATTTCTGCCTTTCTCCCTCTTTAAATAGTACAATTTCACATAGCTTTTAGCCTGAGTAAAACAGTTTTTGCATATTTATATAGTATACTTAGTTTCATGAAATCTGTAAAGAATTTTATAGCAGATGTGAAACTCTCGTTACTGTTCACACACGTGTGCCCAGCAACGGGATTTTGCCGATGCTACGCATTCCAAATCGGCAAAATCTGCTACCGGAACTGTATCGTACGGAATTTTCAGTTCAAAAAATTCCTACCTGTGAACAGTTACAAACTCTCCCAGTGACGCCGCTCTGCTTATAGCGCCTCTTTACCTATATAATAGCGTCTCCCGGATTCTCTCCGCAAACGCATTCATCCGTTCCTCAATCCCCGGCAGCTGCATCGCTGCCCCGGCATTGTTTGCCGTCTCCATCATCGCAAACTGCCCCGGCAGATAGAAGGTTTTGTTCATATTTAACGCCGCGATAAGCTGTTCCGCCACGATATCGCTTCCGGAATAGCCCGACACAACCACCGCAAACAGCGCTTTGTCATAAAACCGCGTCGTCCGGAACAGCGAAGTCAGGCGGTTGATGAACGCAGTCAGGTTTGCCGACAGCGCATCGTTGTAGTTTGGACAGAGCATCACGATCGCATCCGCCTCGCGGACTGCCGGATAGACGTCCTCTACCATCACTCCACCGTAGAAGCAGCTTCCCTGCTCGCCAAAATGCAGGCACATCTTGTACGGGCATCCGGCGCAGTCGGAAAGCGTACCGTTTCGAAGCCCTATCTCCCGGATCTCCATCTCCGGGAGCTGTTCTTTCACCCGGTTCCAGATCGCGTAGGTGTTGGAGGTCTTGTGGCTTGACGCGTGCAATACCAATACTTTCGGACATTTTTTCCTGACGCAATCCGTTCCCAGTACTTCTTTGACCAACCCCGCCGCGCTCTCGCGGTATGCCCCCATCAGATCGGTTCCAAGATTATTGGAAACGATCGTGTAATTGGAAAGTGTCCGCGTGCCCTCGACGAGCGGGCGTCCCACGAACGCGCAGCCCGCACAGTTAGCGGCAAATACCAGATCCTTCGCCGCCGATTTGGAATAAAGGTCATTTTTACTGTCCACCAAAAGTCCGCCGACAAAACCGTTCAGGAAATCCGGATGTTCCCGCTGGAAACGAATCAGACGGTAAAGCTCCAGGTTGATGCCAGATGTGCCAAGCGGCACGGCAAACAGGATACGTCCCTGGACTGGATTTTTTCGATTCTGTGTCTTCTCCAGGCGCCTCCATCGATTTACATAATCTTCAAAAGCACTGATTTCCGTCGCTGTCTCGTAGGCGTAGCCGTCCAGCGCATAGGATAACACCTCCGAAAGGCGCGCATCCGCGCCTTTTTCCTCCTCGTGCAGATGGACGAGGAGGAGAGGCATTTCTTCTATATAGATATCTCCTTCTGAATTTGAATGAATCATTTATGTTCGCTTCCTTCCTGCGATAAGACTCATCGATCAGACAATCTTTTTCAGATTTTCCTCCGCCGTCACAATCCGCTCATACAGCGCATCCGGCAGTGGCAGGATTTCTGTTTCCAGACCGTATTCAGTATAACGGTTTTTCACGCCCATGAAGATGCCGCCCATGAATACGGAACCGCAGTGCCATTCGCCGCGCATCATCAGAATCAGGGAGATCGCGCCGGAGGAATATGCCGGTGCGATAAACGGCTTGAAACCGATCGCGCGCATATGCAGGTTTGCCGTTACCGTCAGCTGGGTCAGTTCTTTTGAAAGCGCATCGTTGTAATTTGCAATGGAATCTGCGATGACGAGATCCTGTCCATGCGGTCCGAAGGAACGTCCCTCGGTCAAAAACTGTGAAAATCGTCCGTCGCGCTTCGCATAATAAGCCGCGCGCGCATTCATAACGCCCAGTCCGAAGCCCTGTACCTGTTCCGGACGGAGTCCCTTTAAATCAAGGATGCCGTTTTCGTCCTTGTTGCTCTCCAGCCATGCCGTCTTTGCCAGTGGGTCAACCGGATCGGAGACAACGGCAAATAAGCCCTTGAAATGCTCGGTTCTCGCCTGTCTTGCATACTGGGCAACGATCTTGGAGTTATTTTCAAACTGGTACATCCGCACATCCTTGACACCGGAACCAACCGGCGGGATTCCCTTGGAAGCAACAAATACAAACACATCGCATTTGAAGAGGTCTTCCGGTTTTACCACATCGACCTCCGGCAGCGCGTCATATGCCCACGGGTACGCGATCTGGTTTTCCTCAAATTCCCAGCGTGCGGTCACTTTATCAGAAATATCACAGATGCCGATCGAACTGATGCAGTCGCCGCCCAGAAGATGAAGCCCGGTCAACAGCGTACTTCCGACGTCGCCGATCGCCAGCACATGGACTCTTTTCTTCGTTTTCTGCGGTTTTTCTGCCAAAATAGCCTCAAAATCCGGATGCAGGCGGTTGACTGCACGCATCACGTCCTGAGTGATCGCGGCTTCGACTGCCTCGTCAAGCTCACAATTTTTCTTTGCCGCCTGCGCTTCCAGCTTCCGGCTGCTCAGCCAGGAAACATTCTCTGCCTCCTGGAATAAAAGCAGCGGCGAGTTTACCTTAAAAGAATCTCTTCCGGTTCCCAGCTCGCGCTCGAATAAGAATGTGAGCGGCGTGCCCGGGTGCGGCATTTCTGCCTTTTCGTATGATAAATTTCCATTGAAGGAACAACAGATTTTATCTCCAATTTTATAATAGTACATATTGCATACCCCCTGCTCTTTTTTGATATCTTATATGATATTATTTTTCTGTTCCAGTAATTATCCTTGTGCTTCCACAAATTTCTCACTTCCGCGTCCGATACAGCATCTCTAAATCATTTTCCAGATACACCGACGCTGCCAGATTCGGATCGTAGCTGACGCACTCGCCTTTATCCGGGCAGAGCGGCAGGATGACCGCTTCAGACAGGCGGCTGAGCGTTAAGTTTCTCGCAAACAGCGCCCGGTACTCGGATTCGAGCACCAGAAGGATGTTGCGCGCGTTGCGGATGCAGCACGCGGAGAACTCAAACGCGGCTTCCGGCGTACTTCCCTGTACCGGCGGTGCGGCATACGGCAGGATCATATTGATCGACGGCGTCAGTCCCGCCACCTTCACGGTATCGCGGCGCACCGTATCGCCTCCGATGAACGGGTACAGTGTGGACTCGACAAACCAGTTCCGCAGATTCGGAATATAATAAATACTGTCTACCGGCACGCCCTTCGTCGCCATCGTGTCGCGCCCGTAGCCTGAAATCATACCTAACACCAATTTTTTGATTTCCACGCCCTCTTCGCGCAGCATCGGTTCCAATGCCTCGAAACGTCCGCCGTGATGCAGCAGATCATCAACCAGAATCACCGGGCGGTCAAAGGACTTGATAGCCTTGATCTGGCTTCGCAGCGGCGAATAGTACGGGAACGCTTCGATCGACTTCTCTTTCAGCTCCGGATCGTACACTTTATCTGTATGCAGCGTCTTCGTCACCGTATTCGGAATAACTTTTCCACGCAGGATCTTGCCGAACGGCACGCACATCGCCCCGCCGAGGTGCCTCGGCGTCACTGGGTCACGCGGCACACCATTCAACGCCGTGATCCGTTCCACCAGACGATGGTAAATCACGCTCGCAGACATCGAAAGAACCAGCTGTCCCGGATAGAAGCGCGTCATCGCCATCTGCAATTCCCGATGCGCCTTGTAGATCGCATCCAGAACGCGCGGATTGCTGGAAAATGGTTCTTTTAACGTTGTTTCCAGATTCTGCACTAACACAAGCGGCGCATGCATATCGACCAGATAGAGCGGCGCGTCTTCCGGGGATTCCGGCGCCTTCACAAAGCCCTGGCGGACCACCGCCGACAGCACGCGCTCCGGGCAGTAACCGTCTGCCGGGAAGAAAAGTGCATAGCCGCATTTATACTCAAAGGACCGTGCGATCGCCTCGGTTAAAAGCAGCTGTTCCGCGTCGTAGATCATCGGATCGCGCTCGACATAGATACCCGAAATCAGAAGAATCTCACCGTAGGTATGGCGGCGCACCTGATCTGCCAGACTGACCTGTCCCAGGACGGCAAACAGCTCATCCGGCGCCAGATAGCGAAGCCGTGCCACGCCGACCAGCCGGTTTTCCTGCACGGTATTCCTAAGAAGCAGCAGCCGGTCGCCCGACTCCTTCATCGAATTTAACAGGTCCTCCCGATCTTCTTCGTCCCGCAGAACGAAATTCGAAATTTCCGCCAGAAGCATTTCATCCGGCATCTCCACCTCCTCATAGGAGATCGCACGCGCGCGGATATATGGTTTATATTCCGGCTCCCGCAGATACAGACCGTTGTAATAGATATATTCCTGCACAGACGGGTCAATCAGGTTCGAAATATCGCGGTTCAGATCGATATTTTCACGGATTCTCGTCGAACTGATGTCCTCCAGATGCTCCGGAAGCTCCAGCTCCACAACCTTGCCGCTGATCTGATCCATCATCTGACGGTTGTATTTATTGTCCGCCTTGACATCACCCACGCGGCGGAACGCGATGTGGTTCATCGAATGAATCGAATTTTTGACCGGTTTCTTCTTATAAGAAGAGGCATTGGCAATGACATCGCTGCCGACCACGATATACAGCTCTTTTCCGGAAAACACCTCTCTCAGGCGTTTCAGATCCGCCGGATTGGCGATATTGACCGGAATATCATCCGGGAACAGGTTCACATGGAACTCATCCGCCACCGACATGCTCACGATCTGACGGCGGATCAGATGCGGCTGCGCCTTTTTCGACCAGGAAAATTCATCGACCGCCAGAAATACCTCATAGCCGAGGTCGCGGATCTCGCGGACAATCTCTTTGTGCGACAGCGTAAACGGATCAAATGTGCCCGGGAAGAATGCCACCTGGTTCCGCTCTTTGATCTCTAAATTGCCCTCGGTCATATGGTACTGCGTGATGAACCGGTAAATATTAGAAAGGGACGCCGCACGATAAAATGCCGTCAGCTCATTTCCCTTATTTTCATTGAATAAGAACAGCATCTTGCGGAAGGACAGGGCGAACAGCTCTTTTTTCTCCCGGCACTCCATCCAGGATGAGCCGAAGACGGTCTGCCCCAGCACCAGCATCGCCTCCTGGCGCACCGACTCGCGATAATTCGCCAGACCGCTGAGCAGGATGCCAAGCAGACGTCCGCGCCGTTCCTCGCATACCTCTTTTTCCTCCGCAAAGCGCTCTGGGTAGCACGAATACCGTTCCAGCAGCACGCCGACCGTATCAAGCGCAACCGAGACTATCTGGTCGTTTGCATTTGCCATCATGCCATGCAGGTAGGAAACGATCTCCTCCAGCTGTTCCGGCGGCAGCCACAGCGCCGCCTGCCCCAGATACTGCGGAATATATTTGGAAAATTCGTACTCACCGACTTCCAGCCCCTTCATCAGCTCGACCACGATCTCATTTCTCTGATCCGGTGTCAGAAGCCCGATGATGCGAAGCAGGGCGGTTCCGGCATCATGGCGCACGATCACGTGCTCGCTGACTTTTACAAGGTTTGAGAGATGCGCTGCGATATGCAGCATATGTTCCTGTTTGCCATGGGCGATCTGATCGACGAGCAGCTTGATATTGGCCGACTTGATGACCCACGGCGTCGCTGTTTTGAGGTTATCCAGAAAAATATCAGAGACAACATCGCGGTCATACAAAAGTTCCTGTTCTCTCGCCGTGTCCTCTCCGAGGTTACTTAACACGCGGTATTTGAGGAAGGTCATCGTGATATTGTCCTCAACCTGCGCCGCCCTCACGCACACGCCGATCTCGGCACAGCACGGATGATCCGGCTGGTACGCCGTCAGAAGCTTGAACGCGCGCCACGATGCGATCCGCACATCCGGTTCCCCGCTCTGCGACTCAATCAGGGCAAATTTTGCGATTTTCCCCAGTTCCTCTTCGCTCAGTTTATCAAACGGCATGAAATGCACCGTATCCAGCAGGGAAAATGCCTCGCCCGGATCCAGCTCCTCCGCCCGGTCATACCAAACCAGAAATGCCTCCAGAAATTCCCGCAGATCACCCGGCGTCGCATGATCAACCACCGATGCCAGCACATTTTTCAGGTGATAACGGATGCGCCTTTTCTGCTGCAGCATCAGCTTATGATCCGGTCGGATGATCATTTCCAGATATTGCTTCCAGATCTCCATCACGCGCTCCTCGGCAATATCCGGCATGCCCGCCGGGCGCTCCTTGCGGTAACCGGCGTTGAACTGCGCGATCACGTGTCCGATCAGCCTCGCCGCCTGCGCGCGGATGTCGCCCTCACGGTGCATCAGAAGCTCATATAAAAAGCCCAGCGTCTGCTCTTTCTGTTTGTCGTTTGTGTATGTAAAATATTCACGGAAAATGTTTAAGTACGCGCGGACACTCTTCCAATCCTTCTCGCTGCGCGCCGCCTCGAGGAGATTGCCAAACTGGCGTTCCGCCCCCATCTGATGCATAACGCGGATATTATGCTCGATACCCATGAAAACGAGGGACTGCACCGTCTGCTCTGCATTCCGAAGGGAAATATCCGGCAGCACCTCCGGCTTTTTCGGGTGTCCATTCAAATCCACATCCACACCGAGAGACCGCATATAATCCTCAAAATCATGCAGTTTGGAATAAACAAAGCGGTAACGGTTTAATTTGACCTCGTCCACGTTGTCGAGTTTCGAGAGGATGACGTTGAACGCCTCATCCAGATTGGAAATGTAGGTAATCTCACGCCCGTCGTCGCCGCGGCTCTGTTTTACACGGAAATCGGCATAGATCAGCACCAGGGATTCAACCGACAGGTTTTCCGGTTCCAGATCCCAGGTCGAATGGTTCGCCGCGATATGACCGATGTATTCCATCGAATGGTTGTTAAACCACTGGTTTGTATAATAGTAATGAAGATACGGAACCCGCTCATTCGGCTTGCAGCCGAATTTGCCGAGATCATGTCCCGCAGCCGCGCCCGAGGTCAGCGTCAGATCGATCGGAACTCCCGCCGCATAAAGCCCGCGTGCCACCGTCATCGCGACATAATGCACACCCGCGATGTGTTCCAGCGTCCGAAACGGCGTCACCTCCGCATTGAGGCGCATCATCTCATAGATGTATTCCTGTGCGAAAAACTTCTTGAAACGGCTGTATTCTGCCGCGCACTCAAAGCTTGAAGCTTCCTCATCACCCAAAAATGCAAAGTCCTCCATCGGTTTGTACGGAAGCACCGCCCGCTCGCGGTCAAACACGAACTGAAGCACTGCCAGATAGAACTCCGCACCGGCGGAAAAAGCAGCATTTTTCTTCTTAAACTCCGCATCCAGGTAGAGAATATGGCACACATACTGGTAGGTAAACTTCATCCAGCCCTCTTCCGGCTCATGCCCTAAAAGGCTTAACGGTTCCTCGCAGATTTCGTAAACCGCCCTGCAGGAAATCCGTTTTTTAATCGGGAAAATATGGGCAAACTGTTCCTCCCAGTGATCCTTGTTCATGAGCATCATGACATTTTTCCGGCTCAGCCCCGACCGGTCTAAAAAGTCTTTTTCACAAAGGCGCTCGGTCAGTTCCGCAGCCGCCTGACGTACCTCTTTTTTACTCATCCACATCCCTCACATTCTCTGGATCTCTCAGATGCTTCTTTGCTGTGCAAAAACCATCTGAGTCATTGCAAATATTCTTTTCATATCAAATTTTATAATACTTGAATTATACCACCAGGTGGGGAAGTGCGCCATACAAAATAACGGATAATTCATCGCCATACGGCACAGTAAAACCACAAAAGACGCCTGCAAAAATGCAGATAGCTCATCTACCTTCCATTTCTGCAAACGTCTTTGTTTTTACAAGTCAATCGTTTTATGGCTGCTCTTTCCGAATCTCCGGAATCTCAACTCCCAGCTGTTTCGCCATCGCATCCGCGATCACCTGATGATCGTCCCAGTGTTCCATGCCGGATACCATCACATAGGCAAAAGGACGGCTTCCATCTCTCATGAAAACCGGAATGCAGCCGCCGCACACGAAGAAGTTCTCCTCGCGCACTTTCCAGGATGCTTCCAGTTCTCTGGCTCTCGATGCCGTCAGTGCCCGCAGCGAGCTCATCCCCGTGAGCCGCGATGCTGCCAGCTTGTTGGTCATCCACCAGTCTGCTTCCAGCGTCGCGCCCTCCATCTTGTAGGCAAAGACGGTCGTCTCGTCCTCCACGATGCGGACAGCGACCGAACCGTGATATTTTTTCTCCGTGACCTCTGCAATCAAAAGCCCCAGCTCAAGCGCCTGTTTCCGGGTAAATGTATCGTAGCAAAGTACGGATTCCTGCTGTTTCAGAATCTCATTCCATTGTTCTTCGGTGTAGAAATTCTTCATGTGTTCCCCCTCCTGTGTCGGTTTGTTTTCCCCTTGTGAATCAGGTTATGATCCCCCGGGGTTCATTATATCATACGTATTCTCACCCGTCCACTCACGAACCCGCGCTATCGCGCTCTACCGCCCTGCTTCGCATGGCTGTTCGTTCGTTAATGACGCAAGAAAAGAATATGTCTGCTTCGCAGCCGCATTCTTTTCTCCTGCGCTCATTATATTTTTTCATGAATACAGCTGTAAACACATTGGAATTTCATTTTGACTCGGCTTCATAAGGTATTTAGATAGAAGCCGCAATCAATCAAACTTCGACCTAAATGTTCTTTTTACTGTCTGTCTTTCCCATCCCACACACCATTTTCATCTACATAGTAGCCGTCCGGTGTCAGACGTCCGACATACAGGATGCCTTTTCTTCCGTCTGAGGTCGGGTGGAAATAGTGCCATTTGCCGTCAATCAGGACCCAGCCGGTCTGCATGCCGTGTTCCGGATCGAGGTAGAACCAGCCGCCATAGTCTTCGTCGCGCATCCAGCCGGTCTTGATATAGCCGCTTTCATCGAACGCCCACCAGTTGCCGTTTACCTGCTCCCATGCATATGCAATGCCATTTGTACCGCGTTTTTCTGCCTTCGGGTAGCTGCTGTCTGCGAAGCGGAGCCACCAGCCGTGTTCATCCTGCATCCAGTGACTCTTTCCGTCATTGGCAGTGCTGTTGGCAGTTCCTGTGAGAATACCTGTGATGCTGTTGGTTCTTCCCCTCACCGGATCCCGCCTGGTCGCTCCGCTGCCGGAAGACTTGTCACGTCCGGAGGAAGAGCTCTGGCTGCCTGATTGGTCTGGCTTGTCGGAGTTATCTGGCTTGTCGGAGTCTTCTGGCTTATCCTCTGCCGGTGGAGCTGCCTTACTGATTTCAAATGTAAGGGATGCCGGAGCTGGTGTGTTGTATCTGGATTCCCACGTATTAAATTCGCCACAATCAAACTCGGCTTTGATTGTGTGGGTGCCTACAAATGATTCTCCCGGCTTCGTCCACTTAAGTACAGCGGTTCCATCTTCCCCTACCGAAACTATATCTGCATCCGGGTTTTCATTATCATAGAAATGAACATAACCCTGCAGCTTGTCCTGGTAAACTCCCTGTACTCTGGCAATGATATCAAAATCCTCTTCCTCTGTTCCCAGAATTCCTTTCGAAAGCTGGACTCCGGTCGTCCGGTTCACAGCCGTTAAAGTTAGGGCGAGTGTTCCTTTTTTTATGGTTATCGTTCCATCTGCCGGTGTGTTTGTGCCAATATAATTCTTTCCATCTTCCATGGTGATGCTTACCTTTGCAGAACCGGTACCTTTAATGGTCACCTGTCCCTGTGCGTCCACGGTGAGAACCTTTTCATCCGAGCTTGTATAGTTCAGAGCTCCATCTCCCTCTACATTCACACCTGTCAAGGAAAAGCTGTCGTCTCCATAGGTTTTTTCTCCGGTCCATGCTTGCGAATCGATTGAAACCGAACCCTGTATCTGATGGATGGTTCCGGTCTGGGCTGGATATATGATACGGTAATTCTGCAGATTCACTGCACTCTCGCCTGTCTCAACCTTTGCCTCTGAGGAATCAATGGTTACCGTCTTATCGATTCCGGCATTGGCATCTTCAAAGCGTCCTTTGAGACCGCTTATGGTATAGTTCTGACCCGGAGTTCCTATCGCTACCGTCGCCGCTAATGCGATGTCGGTATTTTCGTCATAAGGCTTTTCAATAGGTGTCGTAACAACTGCGGTTAACTCTTTCGGAGATATCTCCGGAATCACACTTCTTTTCAAACTATTTCCATACTGCCCTTCCGATGCTCCCTCCGGGCTAAATTCTACCTGATATGCAGTGGTTCCCTTTACCTCCGGATAAATGGAGGAAGCTTGCGTTCCTTTCTGCTCCTTACTGAAGCTCCATTCTCCAGAAACCTCCGTTCCTCTAGAATTAACAACCCGAAATCCCTCTGCCAGCTGTACCGGAATCTCTGAAAGTGTCTGTCCATAGGTTCCATTCGCTTCAAAGGATACGTCGCCAGCGGGACCTTGGAACCGTAAGATATCCGGCGTTGTCACAGATAAGCGATCAGCCGACTTCGATGCAAAACTGTTGTCTGTTGCTTTCACACGAAGGGTTATATAATAGGTGTTAGCCGGCTTCCGATTCTTAAACCAAGTCCCTGACTGCCACTGAAGCTCGCCATCCACGGATTCTGAAATTCCGTACTCACAACCGGAAACGACCGTCCCAGCCTTAATAAGGTAGCTGTCTTTCGTTACATTTGTTATCTGTATCGGATCCGGTTTTGCCGGTCTTACCGGAATCGTTATTGCGGCTGCTTCGCCTGCTGTGGAACCTGCGGCTGCCTTTCGCACATACAGGGTAATCTCTCTCGCATTCTCCGGCTGATTGTCCAGAATTTTCGTCAGAGAAGCTTCGCCTCCTGCCCGGATCTTTGTCCAAGATTCAGAATTCTCGGATTCCGCATATTCCAGATCATACAGAGCCGTATTTTTCAGGACTTCCCTTTGATAATCAATAGAGGTCTGTTTACGCTCCAATACATTTTCATCCGTGTCTGCCTTTACTGTTCCGGTAAATTCCACACCGCCAAAGGAGGCTTTCACTGCCTCCGATTCTGGAAGATACATATAGATCTTTCCGTTGGAATCTGTCCGGACATCCTGAAAGCCGTAGGAGCTTCCTTCACCTTCAATACCTGCTTTTTTAACCAGTGTATTATTCTCATAGATACCGGTCAGATCCGCTGTGGTATAATAAACTGGGTTATCTTTCCCGTCTTTTGCTGTATTCTTCTGCCAATTTCCATCTACCTGTTCCCAACCATAAATCATAGGGATTTTTATATATGCACCCGCATTGATCAGATGGATCGTTCCTCCCGCAATCGTCACATCAGTTTGTGCCCGTGTAGAATTCGCAGCCCCCTTTCCAATATGGGCAGCGTCCCTACTCCATGCTTCTTTATTATTTAAGCATATAGTGCCGCCGTCAATCAGCACCTCCGATGAACTGTCTTTACCACTTCCGATGCAGGCTCCCTGTCCAGAATAGGCTGTAATCATTCCGCCATGAATCTCAATCTTAGCAGTTATCGCTGGGTCTCCAGGGGCATATCCATAACCGCTTCCAATTCCGGCACCACTCAACGAGCTTGCATTCACCGTTCCGCCTGCTATCACGATTTTGCCGGTTCTTTTCTTGCCAAAAGCACTTCCTGTTCCGATTCCGGCACCATTCGATTTTGTTTCTGCAGTTATCGTTCCTCCGCTAATCCGTATTTCTTTTACACTATTTCTTGCCGAAGCACCGATAGCCGCTCCGTTAGAATCGGAAGTTGCAATTACAGTTCCCCCCTTGATGTGAATGGTTCCTGCATCCTCTCCTCCATTTCCTCCAATTGCTGCACCAGTCCCCTTTACACCTGTATTATTGAGCACCTCGATGGAGCCCTGCTGTTCCGGCTCACTGTCAATCGTAAGCTTTGCATCTTTCGCCACGCTGATACCGGCAGGTGAAACTTTTTCCCCTGATTGATTAATCGAAATCTTGTTTTCCCCTTCCAGATAGGTGGTCACATGGGATTCTCCGTTTATCTGAATCGGTGCAGTAGCCTCTGCCGGTGTAATCGTAAGGCTCTTTAATACGAGCTTTAATTCCTCGGAAGCTGGGGTATCCACAGAGAGATGATAATTCTCTACCAGCTTAGATGAAGTGATCCGATAGCTTTTATCATAGGACTGGTCTATTAACTTTGCTGTAACCACCTTGCCGGAATCATCTGTTTTAGAATATAAAATTGTCAGCTTACCATCTGCCCCGGAAAAAGATATATTTCCAAGGGAAAGATCCAGCTCTCCCTCCAGCGCCTCTGCCTCATTTAATACGGTAATATCCGTTCCGGCAACCTCTGCCTTTACCGTTTCACTGTCCAGAGTAAAGCTTCCGCTGGATCCGCCTAATTCTGCAATACCTGTATTTATCACAAACCGGTAATTTCCGGCCGGAAGATATGCCAGGGCATATGCATGATTGCCTGCTGCTGCATCGATTGTCAGCTTCCCGTCAAAGGCAAACTGGCCTTCTTCCTGCTTTAATTCAACCGGAGTTTCTGAAGCAGCTCCAGCCAGTCGTCTGGCTGTTAGGGATACATTCTCTGCCGCCTGCACATTGGATGAATAGAAGTGGAACCGGACAGGATACAGGGGTTCTCCGATGGTGAGGGAAAGATTCGTTTCCTCCTCTGACTCCATCGTGAGGGATCCGGTTACTTTAAAGCTATCCGTATTTTCTCCTTCCCCTCCTTCTTCCTGTACCTGAACCGATACCGGAACCACTCCGGACAGGGGCGTATACCAGCTGACTGTATCGATCTTTATCTGATAACCGGAAGCTTTTTGAGATGAATAGATTACCACATCCGGTGCAGTACCGCCTTCGCTTGCTTCTTCCCCGATCTGAACCGTCAGTGTATAATTCTTATCATCCTTCAAACGGCCATCATGGATGGTCAGAGCCATTGTCTTCTGGTAAGCGGCTTCTCCAAGCGTGACGGAGATGGTTTCATCCGTTCCTTTGTTTAGAACAACCCTTCCCTCCATCGTCTTAACTGTCCCGCCATCGGAAGGCTTCAGCGCTACAACCATCTTCATATTCCCGGAATAGCCCATCCACTGGGTTATATCCGGTATCGTTCCCCTGAATCCGGAGACATTCATTTCTTCATTTGTTTGATAAACCGGGGTTGCTTTTTCTGTATCACTTTCCTGATACAGGGATATGTCAGCCTGATAGGTTCCATTTGAAAGCTGGTTATCATAAGCGGTGATCTGGAATATTTTTTTCCCGTAGATACATTTTCCCCTGGGCTCAATGGAGCTTTCAACCGGCAGCTCTAACTGCACCTCCTCGGAAATAGTGACACTGCCGCCTTTCATGCTATTTCCAGGCAAAGGCTTTAACACTCCATAACCAATATTTCCGCCCGTTACCTCCACAGATCCACTTAATATCCGGATATCGCCACAGGATAATTGTAAACCATTCACTCCATTCCATCCGCTGCCGATGGCAGCTCCCAGATATCCTGATTCGCCATTATTATAAGAAGATACGGTTATATCGGGAGCTTTGCCCCTCGCCCCGCCGATCACGATCTTGTCTACACTTCCACCAGCTCCGCCTCCGATTCCGGCTCCTGTCTCCCTTCCTCCTGCTGCGGTTATCCTTCCGCCCAGTATTTCAATGGTTCCGCCGATTCCATACAGACCGGTTCCGATTCCGGCTCCTCCATGATAATTATACGCATAAACCCAATAAGCTCCACCTTCAGCTTCGATGGTTCCGCCCTTAATTATAATTTTTCCTGTCCCGTATTCCTCTTTTGCACCTTCGTAACCTGTTGATCCGGCTTTTCCTCCGATACCAGCAGCACCACAGGCACCTCCCACTGCCTTCAGGCTTCCGGTACTCTGCTCCGTAATAACCAGTGTTGCATCTTTTTCCACCCCAATTCCAGCACCGCTGTATGTACCCGCTAATGAATTTTTCCCTTGTACTGTCAAATTTAATTTTGCTTTTCCTTTCAGAAGGATTCCGGCTGCATCATCTATGATATCAGTGCCATAGCCAACATTTACATTTTCAATTGTTAAATTTACTGTAACATTATCAATTACAATACCACCTTCGATTTTTCGACCTTCCGATAATCTCTCCGTCGGATGATAGGTACCAGTGATCGTCTTTCCATCAAGGCTAGACACATTGTCTTTATCAATCACCAGATAATTTCCATTCAAATCATACGGTGCATCTACCAGCAGCTCCACGCCCGCGTCCCCCACCATCACATAAATCTCCGGCAGGTCAGCCGTATCCGCCACTTCAAATTTGCTCAGTTCCTCCGGCAGAACTGGTGTGTAGACATAGGCACAGCCGTTGTAGTCCTGATTTGCCTCCTCATAGCCCGCCCAGGTCTTCGTCGAGGTCTCGACCGGCTCTCCGTCCTCGTCAAATTCTTCGAAATAGTCTTTTTCGGAAATGCCGCCGTGAAACTCCGGGAGGTCACTCTGCTCTTCGTCCAGTTTCCAGGTTATGCCTGAAATCTGCCAGACTGCCGTTTCCGCATCTGTATCTTTCTCTGTGCCCTTATCCACTGCTTTCACCAGATGCACATTCTGGCTGTCTTCCGCCAGCGTTTCATCCGCCTCTTCCACCTCAACCTCCAGTATATCCGGCAGGATGATATCGCTTTCTTTGGCACCCAGAGGAAGCTTCTGCACCGCAACTGTCTCATCTAACTCCGAAAATCCGATGATTGCCGGACCTTTTTCTTCTGGCAGCACCGTCACCTCGATGCTTGGCAAAAAGCCGGTATCCAGTTCATAGCGGCTGCTTTTCAATTCCGCATCAAACACATAGGTACCCGGTGTTTCTCCGTCGTATGTATCTTTCTCACTGAAGGTCTCATCCAGAACCCAGCGGACCTTTACTTCCTTCCAGTTTTTATCGGTTTTCGTCCCGTCCGCATCGGATGGGGATGCTTTCTGCTCAGTGTCATCCACCCCCCCCTATTTCCGATTTTTCTGTAGCATCTGCCTCAGATGGGGATGCTTTCCGAACTGTACCATCTGTTTCAGATGAAGAAAGCGTCTGAGACTTTTTTTCTGTTTCCACTTTACCGTCTCCGCTTTGAAGCTCCGACGGCGTAGCAATCTTTTCTGCACCGTCTTCTTCATCCGATGCTTCTTCTGCCAAAACCCGCACCTTCAGCTTGTCCGGCAGCTCCAGATCCTTATATTTCGTTCCATACGGAACCTCCTGATGCAGGATTTCATCCGAAAGCTCCTTCACTTCCTCGATATACTGCACCGAACTGCCTGCCAGCACCTGCGGGTGCCAGTCACAGGTATTCCATATCATCACCGCCGCCAGCGCCGCTGCCAGGGCACGCTTATATTTCTTTTTCATGCTGTTTTCCTCCATTTATTCTGAGCGAATTTTTCTATTTCAGTCTGTTTCCCACTTGAACAAAATACTCTTTCTTCCGATCCAGCAGGCTTTCGCTACACGCCGCCAGAAATTCTTCTAATTCTTCTTTTTTCGTCGGAAATACCCCGAATGCAGTCACATGAAGCCGCCAGGATTCAAGGGCATTGTCCCGGTCGGAAAGCCAGATTAAGGACGCCGCCGGGTTATTTTCCCGGATTTTTTCTACGATTTCCACTCCCTGTCTACCCTGCACGGACGCCAGCATAATGAGGTAGGGATTCCCCTTTACAAAGTGCAGATATGCGTCCAGATCGCTGATATACGTGTGAATCATCGGCCATCTGCGGTTTTCAGTCAATATTTCACGCAGCATTTTTTCCAGTCCTTCAATGTCGGTCGGTTTTTCTCCATATATCACTACCCGTACCATATCCCACCTGCCTTTTTTGATTTTTCTGTAACAATATTTCATTTACATTTCAAGTCATAACTTTTATACTATAAGCATACCAAATGAGCGATTTAATGAAAACCACATCGACGCAAACGGTCAAACCTCGACCTAAATGGTCACGGTTTTGAATAAAGGAGGCGGTTGAGCTTTGATGCATTTTGCGATTGTTGAAGACTTGAAGATAGATCAGAATCATCTGATTCATTTGATACAGGAGAACTTGGAGAAGCACGGGGAAACGGTGTACTTTGACTGCTACGAGAGCGGCGAGGCATTTCTGGAAGCCTTCCGTCCAAGGCTTTTTAATGCGGTTTTTATGGATATTATGCTGGACCGGGACGGGCGCAATGGTATTGACACGGCGCTGGAGCTTCGCAAGCGCGAAAAACGTCTCCCCATCGTTTTCACTACAACGGAACGTGATTATTCACTGCAGGGTTACCGTGCCCATCCCCTTGATTATCTCTTAAAACCGGTGGAGGAAAAGGCACTTGCCTGGTGTCTCGATGAGATCCGGACATTTCTCGCCGCGCCTGCCTACATCGAAATTCAGGTGGCGCTCGGACGGGGACAGGCATCCACGCAGCGGATTCTGCTCGACGATTTTCTGTACGCGGAGACGCAGAACCACCGGCTGATCATCCATACCAGCTCCGGCGATGCCGCCACACGGCTCTCTTTTTCGGATCTGATGGCACTGCTCCCGAAGGGCAGTCGTTTTTACATGAGCGGACGCGGGCTGCTTATCAATTTTTCACATGTTACCTCGGTGGACGAGGACGGTTCTGTCCATCTGAAAAACGGCAGCTGCTTTTTCTGCAGCCGCCGGAAGAAAAAAGAGACAAAAGAAGCATTTGCAGCCTACTTGTTTGACACATTGCGGAAGGGAGGTACTCTATGAACTGGTCTGTGTTTGGCAAGGCATTTCTCGTTGAAACCGTCTATTCCATTCCTTTTTTTATTTTATCGATTCTGCCATTTAAAAAGCAGCTTCGATTTCCGATTAAAATCCTGATTCTGTTCATTTTTATCGGTCAGCTGCTCCAGTCCTCCCTGTATACCTACCTGATCAGCCACGGTAAACCGACCCGGGTCACCGACACGGTATTTGCCTTCGTTTCCCTGGCGATCTATTTTTTATGTGTGAAGGCTAATTTCTGGAAACTTCTGTTTCTGGGAAACTTCATCCTGAATTATTTTGTCACAGTCCGGGGCATCTGTTTCTTTCTGGAAAGCCGTCTGTTCTACGATCCCAGCATTACCTATTATTCACTCCGCGATCAAAGCCTGCTGCTCATCTCGATTCTTCTGCTTCTGACGCTCCCCCTCGGGCTCAAATTTATGAAAAATGCCACGGAACGCGTTTTTCAGGTAGACAGCTCCGCATTCTGGCAGAAAGTCTGGTTTATTCCATTTTCATGCACCCTGATTATCTGCGCTTATAACTTTGATTTAAACATTGATACCGTCCGCAAGTTCCGTTTTATCCTCACGCGCCTCTGGCTCTTTGCTATGACAATTCTCATCTACTATGTCCTTTTGGAAGCGCTCAATGCAGTCCGCCAGCAGGCGCAGTTGGAAGAACGCGCGGCGCAGCAGGACACCCTCCTGGCGATGCAGTACACACAGTATCAGCAGCTTTCCCGCCACATCGAAGAGGTGCGGGAGGCGCGCCACGACCTGCGCCAGCACTTAAATCTCATCGAGCATTACCTGCAAAGCGGGAAAACGGAGGATCTGAATACCTACATCGAACAATACCGTATGACGCTTCCACCGGACACCGCGCGGACCTGGTGTGAAAATTATGCGGTCAACACGATTATCAGCTATTACGGCGAGGAGGCACGCAAGGCGTCGGTCGATTTTTCGGTCCGCATCCAGCTTCCGCCCTCTCTCCCGCTGGGTGAGCCACAGCTCTGCTCGATCTTCGGCAATCTTCTGGAAAATGCCCTCGACGCCTGTCGGGAATGTACGGACAGCGCGCCGTTTATCCGCATCTGCGCCCAGGAGGATGCCGGTCACATCGTGATCGCCGTTGACAACACCTGCTGCCATCCGCCGATCGAGGAAAATGGGCGGTTCCGCTCGACCAAACATGACGGCTTCGGCACGGGAACCGCCTCCATCCGTTCGATCGCTGAGCGGTACCAGGGTCTGGTGGATTTCCGGTATGAGGACGGGATCTTTTATGCATCGGTGATGTTGAAATTTGACTCTAAAATTTCTCACGGAAATCTTTGAAAAAAGATTGACTTTCATCGTGTCAGGACGCATAATATAAATAATAATCATTATCAATATTATTTAGAAGGATTGGAGTGTCGCTTATGAAAACCTTAAAATACAGCCGTCAGCGCGAATCGATCAAAGCCTGCCTGATGAGCCGGAAGGATCATCCGACCGCCGACGCCCTTTACACCAGCATCCGGGAACAGTTTCCGAATATCAGCCTTGGAACCGTTTACCGCAATTTAAACCTGTTAGTTGAGCTGGGCGAGATCCGGAAGCTGTCCTGCGGCGACGGCACGGATCATTTCGATTATGATACATCCCCACATTACCACTACGTCTGCCGCCAGTGCGGACGGGTCATGGATATTCCGATGGAAGCAACCAAGGAGCTGGAGACAGCCGCCAAAGAATTTGCGCCGGGAACGATCGATGACCATACCGTGTTTTTCTATGGGATATGCGATGAGTGTCTGAAAGGGGAAAAACACTAATATAGAAGCGGCTGATTTTGTATCGGAACAGACGGGACCAAATGAGCCGCTTCCCGATTTCTGCCATGCGCTGACCGGGTATGAATACATCACCAGCGAAAAAGTTCTGAGAATATCCAGGTTATCGATAAAAATGAAAAAAATAAGAATTATTTCTATTTTTTCATTGACAAACGCAAGAATCTATGATATCTTAATATCAGTAATCATTACTGTTTTAGTTTAAGCCAAATAAACGATTTCGTTTTAAAAGCTCCTATGAAACAGAATGGTTGCAAGCAACTTTACTATCTATTTATTGTTTCTATAAAACACGAAATTAAAAATTTATTTTAGAAAAGGAGAATTGACTATGAAGAAATTTGTCTGTACAGTATGTGGTTACGTATACGAGGGTGAGGCTGCTCCGGAGAAATGTCCAGTATGCGGCGCTCCGGCTTCCAAGTTCAAAGAGCAGTCCGGCGAGATGACCTGGGCAGCTGAGCACGTAGTTGGTGTGGCACAGGGTGTCAGCGAGGATATTCTCGAAGATTTAAGAGCTAACTATGAAGGCGAGTGCAGAGAAGTTGGTATGTACCTGGCGATGGCACGTGTGGCTCACAGAGAGGGCTATCCGGAAATCGGTCTGTACTGGGAGAAGGCAGCTTACGAAGAGGCTGAGCACGCTGCTAAGTTTGCAGAGCTTCTGGGTGAGGTTGTAACAGATTCCACCAAGAAGAACCTGGAGATGCGTGTAGAGGCTGAGCACGGCGCAACCGAAGGCAAATTTGACCTTGCAAAACGTGCGAAAGCTGCTAACCTGGATGCAATCCATGACACCGTTCATGAGATGGCTCGTGACGAGGCTAGACATGGCAAGGCATTTGAGGGTCTGTTAAAGAGATACTTCAACTAATCTGAGTGAATGAATGGACAGCGCATTACGGCGCTGGTGAATAAAAGAGAACTGATGAGGGCGTATGAAAATGGAAAATTCCTTTTTCATACGCCCTGTTTATTTTATGCAGATTTGTTTTATGTCTCTGTTCAAAAAGACGCCAAAATCTTATCTACCGTCTCCTTCTCCATCTCCCCAATCGGAATCATCTCCGCCGGTACGTCCTCATATGGCAGCAGCGCTTTCTCATACCAGGTAACATCGTGCCATTTTCCGCTCTTATAACCGGTATTTTTGCACACGCCCATCGTCCGGAATCCGCATCCGTTATGCATCGCATCGCTCTTCACATTCGGACTTGTCACCAGACTGTAGACGGTGTGGACGCCCTGTGCCTTTAAAAGCTCTAAAAGCACCAGAAGCATCCGTTTGCCGATGCCCTTCGACGTCATCCGACTGTCCAGATATTCAGAAAGTTCCGCATTCCAACGGTACGCCGCGCGCTCAAGCTGCTTATGCCCATATGCATAGCCAATGATTCTGCCCGTTTCATCCTCGCAGACAATCCACGGATATTCTGCCGTGATCGCCCGGATGCGCCCCTCAAATTCCTCCAGGGACGGCAGCTCCGTCTCAAACGTGATCGGCGTGTCCATATATTGTGCATAAATTTCCAATATCGCAGGTGCATCGGCGATAGCAGCCAGACGCAGGCGGCAGGATGTATGGTCCATAAACTGGTTCCTCCCTATCATTTTCGGTCATTTTTCCTTTACAGGCAACTATATATGAATCTTCCCGTTTCGTCAACTATTCGCAACCAGATTCATGCCTGCCCGTGAACCCCCTCAATCCACCAGCTCATTCTGATGCCTCGATAAATGCTCATATGGCAGAATCAGCCGCCCCCGGTACAGCCCGCAGCCGTCATTGACTAGGTCATTGTTGATCGCCGAAAACATATTGACATCCACTTCAGCTAAATTGAGCGATACCAGGCGCTGACAGCGTTCATATGCTTCATCAAAATAAATACATGCACCTTCCGGTATCTCATCCCGCCTGGCCCGCTCGCCCTCCTGGCGCTTTTCATAGCTTAAATGATTGGCCACGCCGATCTCCGCGATATCGTCCATGTGCTTCGTGCGAAGCTGTACCTCCACATAGCTTCTGGAACAATTATCGTAAAACGTAATATGCAGAGACTGGTAATCATCCGAACTATTTCCGCAGACATAATCACGGTAGTACGGCCTTACCTCCTCATCCATCAACGGGGAGGTACTCTCCTTCACCCCGTAAGCCGGTTCCGCCGTAAACCCGCGTTCCTCCAGAAATCCCGGAAGTTCATTCGCAATCTGGTAGAGGTACCGGATATCTGCCTCCTGCTGCGATTCCCCCGGTTTCAGGTAACACTTCGGCAGTGAAATCACGATCCGGTACGCGATCAGGTCGCGGAAACAGCTCAATCTCCGCTTCAAATCGGAGATCGACGGAAATGCCTTATGTTCCGTATAACAGTCATAAATATATTCAACGATATATCCATTAAATTTCGCCTCCGAGCGGATCAGCGACTTGATTCTTCCCTTAAAATTAAATGCCAGAAGCGGATATTCCTTTGCCATATGAATATAAAATTCCCGGATCTTCTGTGACTGGGTCGTCAGGAAATCGTTGTGTTCTAAAAGTTCCCGGATCTGAATCAGGAAATTTGCATGTATCAGGTCTATCTCATTGTTTGTCTGTTTTGCCTCTGTTTTCAAATCCCGGCTGTAATTCTTTAAAATCTTAAACATCGTATCGCCGGAATACAGATAATCGTTTAAGGTCACCATGAGCCTCACCTCCCTGCTTCAGCAAAAAAGGGACGGTGCGTAGGATAACAATGCCCCAGATGCACCAGCCCCCTTATTTATAAAATAGAGCTATTTATTTTCCGTAAACCTTCTTGATCCGCTCCATTGCCTCTTTTGTATTCGCAGTCGTACCAAATGCAGTCAGACGGAAGAATCCTTCTCCATTCTTACCAAATCCGCTGCCCGGTGTGCCGACCACATTTGCCTTGGCAAGCAGATCGTCGAAAAACTCCCAGGATTTCATGCCGTTCGGGCACTGCATCCAGATGTACGGTGAATTTTCGCCGCCGATGTGCCAGATGCCAAGCTCTTTTAAGGTCTCGGTCATGATCTTCGCATTGGTGCGGTATACGTCCAGGTGCTCGCGGCACTGTGCCATGCCCTCCGGTGAAAGAGCTGCCTCTGCGGCGCGCTGTACCGGGTAGGAAACGCCGTTAAACTTGGTTGTCTGGCGGCGCAGCCACATCTTGCGGATGGAAGAACCACCGCGCTCTAATTCAGACGGAACCACGGTATAGCCACAGCGGGTTCCGGTAAAGCTTGCCAGCTTCGAAAGGGAGCAGAACTCGATCGCGCAGGTCTTGGCGCCCTCAATCTCAAAAATACTTCTCGGAAGCGCCGGATCTGCTACGAAGGACTCATACGCCGCATCAAATAAAAGAATCGCATCCTGCTCGTTCGCATAGTCAACCCACTCTTTTAACTGCTCACGGTTGTACACACCGCCAGTCGGGTTGTTCGGGGAGCAGAGATAAATAATATCCGCTTTCTGTCCCTTCGGAGGCATCGGAAGAAAGCCATTTTCCACATTGGCATCCATAAATACGATCTTTCTGCCTGCCATCACGTTCGTATCCATGTAAACCGGGTATACCGGATCCGGGATCAGGACCGTGTTGTCCGCATCAAAGAGATCGAGGATATTTCCGACATCACTCTTCGCGCCGTCGCTGATGAATATATCCTCCGCCGCCACCTCAACCTGAAAGGACGCATAATACTTCTGAACTGCTACGCGCAGAAAATCATATCCCTGCTCCGGACCATATCCATGGAACGTAGCCGCCTTGCCCTGCTCCATAGCTGCTTTTGCAAATGCGTCAGCTGCTTTCTGGCAGATCGGAAGGGTTACGTCACCGATACCCATTTTGATTACTTTTGCCTCTGGATGGGCTTTGGTGTATTCATCTACTTTTTTAGCAATGGTAGAAAACAGATAGCTTTCTTCCAGATTTTTATAGTTTTCGTTGATCTTCATACTTTATTTTCTCCATATTTTAAGAATTTTTTTCCTTTACCTCCAGAGCCGCTTTCACAAACTCCCTAAAGATCGGATGTGCGCGGTTCGGGCGGCTCTTGAACTCCGGATGGTACTGAACTCCCAGATAGAACGGATGTCCCGGAATCTCCATCGCCTCTACCAGCGTACCGTCCGGAGACTGTCCGGAAAAGATAGCGCCATGCTCCATATAAACTTCCCGGAACTTGTTGTTAAATTCATAACGATGGCGATGTCTCTCCTCGATCAGACCTTTTCCATACGCTTTCATCATCAGCGTATCCGGACTGATGCGGCACGGATATGCACCCAGACGCATCGTTCCGCCCATGTCAGCCAGATCCATCTGCTCTTCCATCAGGGCAATGACCGGATGCTTGCTGTCCGGCGCAAACTCGGTTGAGTTCGCATCCTCATAGCCTAACACGCCTCTGGCAAATGCGATCGCCGCGATCTGCATACCAAGGCAGATGCCAAAGTACGGGATATTGTTTCTTCTCGCATAATCCGCTGCCGCAATCATGCCCTCGATGCCTCGGATGCCGAAGCCGCCCGGCACGATGATACCGGTTGAACCGCCCAGGATTTCCGGTGCCGTCTCCGGAGTGATCGTCTCACTATCCACCCAGTTGATCTCCACCTGCGCGCCATTTTCCCATCCGGCATGGTGCAGGGATTCTACGATCGACAGATAGGAGTCGTGCAGTTTGACGTACTTGCCGACCAGGGAAATCTTGACTGTCTTGCGGCTGTTCTTGATGCGGTCCAGCATATGTTTCCACTCCGTCAGATCGCACTCCTGCGGCGCTTTCTCGATGCCCAGCTCGCGAAGCACGATCTTGGCAAGTCCTGCTTCCTCCAGCATGATCGGCGCCTCGTAGAGAACCGGAAGGGTCAGGTTCTCGATGACGCAGTCCTCTTTGACGTTGCAGAACAGTGCGATCTTGCGGAAAATAGACGGATCGTCCACCGGACGGTCACAGCGCGCCACGATGATATCCGGCATGATGCCGAAGGACTGCAGCTGTTTGACTGAATGCTGGGTCGGTTTGGATTTATGCTCGCCGGAAGATTCCAGATACGGAATCAGGGTTACATGGATGAAGAGGCAGTTGCTGCGTCCCGCCTCGCAGGACACCTGGCGGATGGCTTCCAGGAACGGCTGTGACTCAATATCGCCGGTTGTTCCGCCGATCTCTGTGATAACGATGTCCGCATCGGTCTTTTCCTGCACGGAATAGATAAATGATTTTATCTCATTTGTGATATGTGGAATTACCTGTACCGTCTCGCCCAGATATTCGCCGCGGCGCTCTTTATTTAACACATTCCAGTAGACCTTACCGGTCGTCAGATTAGAATAACGGTTTAAATCTTCATCTATAAAACGCTCATAATGTCCCAAATCCAGATCCGTCTCCGCACCGTCGTTTGTTACGAATACTTCGCCGTGCTGATACGGGCTCATGGTTCCTGGATCGACGTTGATATATGGATCCAGCTTCTGCGCTGCCACCTTAAATCCCCGTGCCTTCAAAAGACGTCCCAGAGACGCTGCTGTAATACCCTTCCCCAATCCTGATACAACACCGCCTGTCACAAAAATAAATTTTGCCATCTGCTTTTCCTCCTCTTCCTTTCTTTAAAATATTAATCCACTTTTTCCGTCATATATGATTCTGTCAAATTTTGCCTTCGCAAAAGATTTCAGCCTGCACGGATTCCGCAACCCTCAAAACGCAGAATCCATGCAGACCATCGTTCTTTTTAGTCGTTCTCATGCTCCTGAAGCACATAACCCGGAATCTGGATTTCTTCCGGTTTTTCCATCTGGCTCAGCTCTTTTCTAGCGGCTGCACCATGTGCAATGTGCGCGATATCTACCAGTTCAACGTTGTCCTCGTTGTACTGGCTTTCCAGGGTCAGCGCCAGGACAGCCGCGGTATCAAGCGATGTCAGGCACGGAATACCAAGCTCGACCGCCTTTCTTCTCAGGCGGACACTGTCGCGTCCCGGCTGGCGTCCCGTCTTGGAAGTGGAAATTACATAGCTGATCTTTCCTTCTTCCAGCAGGGAAATGGTCGTCTCCTCGCCCTCTTTGGCTTCCTTCGGCTTCTTGACTAACGTTGAAGAAATGCCAACGCTGTTTAACCGGCTTGCAGTACCGGAGGTCGCGTAGATGTGGAATCCCATCGCCACGTACTCTTTGACCAGCTCGCGCAGGTCGCTCTTATCGGTATCGCGGACACTGATTAAGACGCCGCCCTCGCGCTTCATCGTATATCCGGCTGCTACCAGGCCTTTGAACAGCGCTTCCTCCATCGTCCGGGCGATACCCAGTACCTCGCCGGTCGATTTCATTTCCGGTCCGAGCTGTGTATCTACGTTGGACAGCTTCTCAAAGGAGAAGACCGGAACCTTGACTGCGTAGTACGGAGAGCACGGATACAGACCTGTCTCGTAGCCCATGTCAGCCAGCTTCTCGCCCATCATGATGCGGGTTGCCAGATCGACCATCGGCACGCCAGTTACCTTGCTGATGTACGGCACGGTACGGGACGAACGCGGGTTGACCTCGATGATATAGATCGTATCCTCATGCAGGACATACTGGATATTGATCAGACCTTTCGTATTCATGGACAGCGCCAGACGGATGGAATAATCCACCAGACGGTCTTTCTGGCTCTCGGTCAGCATAAATGCCGGATATACCGCGATGGAGTCGCCGGAATGGACGCCCGCACGCTCGATGTGCTCCATGATACCCGGAATCAGAACCGTTTCGCCGTCGCAGATCGCGTCGACCTCCAGCTCGGTACCCATCAGGTATTTATCAATCAGGATCGCATTCTCAATCTTGTGTGAGAGAATGATCTTCATATACTCATGAATATCGGCGTCGTTGTAGGCGATAATCATGTTTTGGCCGCCTAATACATAGCTCGGACGCATCAGAACCGGATAGCCCAGATGATTTGCCGCCTGGATTGCCTCATCCTCAGTGTAAACGGTCTGACCCGCTGCCTGTTTCATATTTAATTTTTTCAGCAGGGCTGCGAAACGTCCGCGATCCTCCGCCATATCGATGCTGTCTGCCGGAGTGCCGAGAACCGGAATATTGTTCTCTACAAGGCATTTTGTCAGACGGATCGCTGTCTGTCCGCCAAAGGCCACAACTGCGCCGATCGGCTTCTCGATCCGGATAATATCCAGCACATCCTCCGGTGTCAGCGGCTCAAAATACAGACGGTCTGCTACGTTGAAGTCGGTGGAAACGGTCTCCGGGTTGTTATTTACGATGACAACCTCATAATCGGCTCTCTTTAACGACCATACGCAGTGAACAGAGGCGAAATCGAACTCGATACCTTGACCGATACGGATCGGACCGGAACCAAATACCATAACAACCGGTTTTCCGCTTGCATTCTCTTTAATAAATTCTTCTGCCTCATCTTCCTCGCCGAAGGTGCTGTAGAAGTAAGGGGTGCTTGCCGTAAACTCAGCGCTGCAGGTATCAACCATGCGGTAGCATGCCGGAACATGCTTGATTTCCGAAAGCCCGGTCATCTCCTTGATGACTGCATCCGGGAATCCGTTCTGTTTGGCTTCCATATAAAGCGCATCGCTCAGAGTCTCAGACTGCATCCGGCGTTCCAGGGACAGGATATGCATCAGTTTATTTAAGAACCACTCGTCGATCTTGGTCAGCTCATGAATCTCGGCAACGGTCACGCCGCGCTTGAAGCTCTCATAGATTGCAAACAGACGCTCGTCATCCTGCGCCAGAATTTTTTCTCTCAGCTCTTCCACACTCATCGGCGCTAGTTTCTTCATGTTCAGGCTGTTCTGGGAGATCTCTGCGCCGCGGACTGCTTTCATGAGCGCCTGCTCAAAGTTGCGGCCGATCGCCATAACCTCGCCGGTTGCCTTCATCTGGGTACCCAGCTTCCGGCGTCCGTAAACGAATTTATCAAATGGCCATTTCGGGAATTTAACCGTTACATAGTCAAGGGCCGGCTCGAAGCATGCCATCGTCTCGCCGGTTACCTCGTTCGGGATCTCGTCCAGATGATAACCGATCGCAATCTTGGTTGCCACGCGGGCAATCGGATATCCGGTTGCTTTCGAAGCAAGGGCGGAAGAACGGGATACACGCGGGTTTACCTCGATAACGGCATATTCAAAGCTCTCCGGATTCAGCGCAAACTGGCAGTTGCAGCCGCCCTCGATGCCCATCGCCTGGATAATATTCAGCGCTGCAGAACGAAGCATCTGGTATTCCTTATCCGCCAGCGTCACAGCCGGTGCGATAACAATGGAGTCGCCGGTGTGGACGCCGACCGGGTCAAAGTTTTCCATCGAGCAGACCGTAATCTCGTTGCCGATGGCATCGCGCATTACCTCAAACTCGATCTCCTTCCATCCGGAAATACATTTCTCAACCAGAATCTGATTGATCGGTGACAGGCGGATACCCGCCTCCGCGATGTTGTAAAGCTCTTCTTTATTTGCCGCAATACCGCCGCCGGTACCGCCCAGGGTAAAGGCCGGACGCACGATAACCGGGTAAGAAATAACCTCGGCAAAATCAAGCGCATCCTCAATGGTGGTGACAACCTTGGACGGAATGACCGGCTCACCGATAGCTTCCATCGTGTCTTTAAAGCACTGGCGGTCCTCCGCCTTATCGATGGTCTCCGGGGACGCGCCGAGAAGCGTTACATTGTGGCTCTTTAAGAAACCTTCTTTGGCAAGCTCCATGGACAGTGTCAGTCCGGTCTGTCCGCCCAGGGTGGACAGGATGCTGTCAGGCTTCTCTTTTTCAATGATTCTCTTGACAAATTCCAGGGTCAGCGGCTCGATGTATACGTGATCCGCAATGGCGCTGTCCGTCATGATGGTTGCCGGGTTGGAGTTTACTAAAACGACCTCCAGACCTTCCTCTTTTAAAGCCCGGCACGCCTGCGTTCCTGCATAGTCAAACTCTGCCGCCTGACCGATGACGATAGGGCCGGAACCGATTACCATAACTTTTTTCAGGGATTTATTTAACGGCATGACGCGCCCTCCTTTTCCTTATAATCTCTCATCATCTGAATGAAACGCCCAAACAGCTCTTCCGTATCCTTCGGACCTGCACACGCCTCCGGATGAAACTGGACGGTAAATGCCGGCATATCGTGGTAGGTGATGCCCTCGCAGGTGCCGTCGTTGACATTGATAAATGTCTCCTCCGCGCCCTCCGGCAGCGTATCGCGCAGTACCTCATAGCCGTGGTTCTGGCTGCTGATGTAGACGCGTCCGGTGGTCAGATCCTTGACCGGCTGGTTCGCACCTCTGTGACCGAATTTCATCTTTCCAGTCTTCGCACCCTTGGCAATCGCCAGCAGCTGGTGTCCCAGGCAGATGCCGAACATCGGTTTTCCAGCCTTCGTAATCTTTCGGATCTCCTCGATGATCTCCGGGTTGTCCTCTGGGTTGCCTGGACCGTTGGAAAGCATGATTCCGTCCGGATTCATCTTAAGAATCTCCTCCGCCGTCGTACCTGCCGGAAGGTCAGCCACGCGGCATCCGCGCCTGGTCAGCTCGCGGATGATATTTTCCTTTGCGCCGAAATCCCAGAGCACAATCTGGAACTCTTCTTTCTCATCCGCCGGTTTGATCTCACATTTCTTTGGTGTAACGGTTTCAACCGCCTTTGTAATGTGGAAGTTTTTCACTTCCTCCAGCTTTTTCGCATCATACGGCGGCTTCACCTCGGTCAGCCAGCCGTTCATCGAACCGGATTCACGAATGGTTTTTGCCAGCTTTCTCGTATCGATTCCATAGACGCCCGGGATGTTTCTTTCTTTAAAAAAGGTGTCAAGATCCCCACTGCATCTGAAGTTGGAAGGTTCCTGACACCACTCTTTTACGATATAGGCTGATAAATATACCTCTTCATTCTCGAAGTCCTGCGGAATCACTCCGTAGTTTCCGATTAACGGAAATGTCTGAACGACAATCTGTCCAAAATAGCTGGGATCTGTGATCGTCTCAAGGTATCCTGTCATACCGGTTGTGAATACGACTTCTCCGGTCACTTCACGTAAAGGAGCGCCAAAGCTTTTTCCCTCAAAATAGTCGCCGTTTTCCAACAGAAGATATACCGGTTTCTCCATCTGGTCACCATTCCTTTCTCTCTCGTACCCCGCCTGTGAATAGCTTCATGCAGGCAGTTTACTTTTTCATTCTCAATAGCCTCACATTTGAGCAAATCTGTTTTTCCTCAGATGCGTTTTTCACATCATTACAGACGTATTTTATAAATTGTCTGATTCTGCAAAAAAGGCGTCCATGAGCAGAGCCCATGAACGCCTTTGTTCATTTTCTGAAAGATTATAGCATAGGTAGGTTCTATGCGTCAAGAGGTTTTTTATTCATTTTCGGATGGTTTATGCATGATTTATGCATTTTTATACATTTAACATGTAGAATCTTGTCGGTTCTGGGTAAATAAAGCCCTTGTCTGATCCGCGTTATTTCCTTATAATAGGGATGAATGAAACTGACTTGGAGGTATTTTCATGGATAAAATTACAAGCTTCACCATTGACCATCTGAAACTGCTCCCTGGCGTCTATGTGTCCCGCAAGGATCGCGTGGGCGATCAGGTCATCACCACCTTTGATATCCGCATGACACGCCCCAACTATGAGCCAGTCATGAATACGGCGGAGGTTCACACCATCGAGCACCTGGCTGCCACCTGGCTGCGAAATAACGAGGAGTGGAAAGACCGCGTCCTCTACTTCGGACCGATGGGCTGCCGCACCGGCTTTTACCTGCTTCTCGCAGGCGACCTGACATCCGAGGAGATCGTACCGCTGATGAAAGGGCTCTTTACTTTCATGCGCGACTACAAAGACGAGGTTCCGGGTGCTTGTGCAAAAGATTGCGGCAACTACCTCGATATGAACCTGCCGATGGCAAACTGGCTGGCTGACCGCTTTCTGCGCGAAGTCTTAGATGGAATTGGTCCGGAGAGACTGGTTTATCCGGAATAAGAGACAAGAATGGCAGGCGGTATGCTTTGAAACACAAAACCCCCAGATGCTGCAGCATCTGAGGGGTTTTATTCTATTATTTTCTATTTTTCCTATTTTCTTGCATCCGCAGCCGCTGCATGTCCAGATAATCCTTCTCCATGCGCCATACGCGATACAAGCGGTGCGATCCGCGCGGATGCCTCCGGGGTCATGCTCTGGTGGGTACAGGTCTTTAAGAATGTACCAACCCAGACGCCGCCGGTATAACGTGCCGCCCGAAGAGTCGGAAGTGTATGGTTGGTTCCGGAAGCATAATCACCAAATACCTCCGCCGTATTCTGACCGATAAACAAGGAACCGTAATTAACCAGCTTCGGAATCAGTGCATCCGGATCTTCCACGTTGATCTCCAGATGCTCCGGTGCATACTCATTCGCATACTGAACTGCCTCGTCCAGGCTGTCTACCACACCGATCTCTCCAAACGTATCCCAGGACTGTCTCGCAATCTTTGCCGTATCCAGAATCTTCAGCTCTTCCTCTACCGCCTCAATCACACTCTTTCCAAATGCCTCATCGGTTGTCAGAAGAATGCCTTTCGCATTGACATCATGCTCGGACTGTGCCAGCAGATCTGCCGCTACCACCTTCGCGCTCGCTTTTCCGTCCGCGATTACCAGAACCTCGCTCGGTCCGGCTACAAAGTCGATGCCGACCTGCCCGTAGCACTGACGTTTCGCCTCGGTTACGAAGCGGTTACCCGGCCCTACAATAATATCCACCGGCTTGATGCTCTCAGTTCCATAGGAAAATGCTGCGATCGCCTGTGCACCGCCCAGTGCGTAGATCTCATCCACGCCAGCCAGATCCATCGCTACCAGCGTCTTGGCATTGATATGACCCGTTCCCCGCACTACCGGAGAGCAGGCGGTGATACGTTTTACACCCGCTGCCTTCGCCGGAGTCGCTAACATCAGCGCCGTCGAATACAGCGGATAATTGCCGCCCGGCACATAACAGCAGCAGGACTCCACCGGAATGATGCGGTGTCCTAAAAAGACTCCCGGCTCCGGGCTGAAATTGTCAAGCGGTTTCACGGTCTGTCTCTGCGCGTTCGCAAATGCCTCGATATTGTGATGCGCCGCTTTCAGATCCGCCAGCTCCTGCTCGCCCAGCTCCTTATAAGCCGCATCAATCTCCTCCCGGCTGACCCGCAGCGATTCACGGGTACATCCGTCAAACTTCTCATTGTACTCCCTCAGAGCCGCGTCCCCGCGCCCCCGGACCTTACCAATAATCCCCGCCACGGTCTCCCGCAGATTCCGATTATCTTCCTCGCTTCGAACCTGTGCTTCTTTTATAATCTTGATCATACGTTCTGCCTCTCTGTATAAGTTTTATCATTTTTTCCAAGTATACCACAAGTCTTTTTATTTTGCGATACAAAATAAACCTATCCAGTACATCTGAAACCAGAACGTTACTGTACACGGGTAGGCACTTTTGGAACCGAAAGTGCCGTAAGAAAACGTGCCCAGTAACACCAGAACAGGATCACACTTTTCTCTTAGACAACCGTCTCAATATTCTTAACCACAAATCCCTCTTTTTCAACCGCTTCCTGCAGCTTCGCATCGTCCACGCCATTCTCATAGAACACGCGGGCAATGCCTCTGTCTACGTCCGCATCTGCACGGATGACGCCGTTCTGGGCGGTCAGGGCTTTTTCAACGGATTTCTTGCAGTTTGCACAGTGCATACCCTCGATCCGCATGATCTTGGACGGGGTACCCGCTGTAACCGCTTTCTTGGAAAGATCTTCGCCGCGCGCACCAGCATTCCCATCGCTGCCGCAGGAACCGCAGCTTCCACCGGAGCATCCGCAGCATCCGCCGCCCTTTCCCGTGTAATGACGGATCGCCGAACGTAATGCCAGCAAAAGCAAAATCGCTACTACAATTAAAATTCCAATATCAATCGGTCTCATACGTTATCGTCCTCTCTTCTCTGACTTTTCGATGAATGGCTTCGGAGTATCTTTTTTATTTTATCATACACACGACAGATAAAATATCCTACAAAATAAACTACCAGAAAACCAATCACACCATAAAACATGGATCCGGATGAATCCCCCATCTATGCTTTCTCCTTTTCTTTTTTGAAATCGAATAAAACTGCCTCCAAACAGCAGACTTTCATTCTGCTATCCGAGGCAGCCTTATAAAGGATTAATTTTATCACTTATGATTACAGGCACCTGCCGATGCCCGGTCAGCGGAAACGCAAAACCACCGGCCGGACGGCAGAACCTGTTTTATTTTTCATTTAGAAACTAACTTATGAAGCTGCCTCTACAGAGCTTCTTGTGTAGCTCTTCTGATCCTTGTATGGATCCGGACGAAACAGCATGAACAGCATGAGTACAAGAAGGACTGCTGCCACGATAGTCCATACGTTGAATGCAACTGCGCCAAGTACCAGACCACCTAACTGATATACAATCAGGGATACAGCGTAAGCGAAGAGATTCTGATACAGGATAGCGAACCAGAACCATTTTCTGGACTGGAGCTGCTGTGCCATCGTTGCGATAGCTGCCAGACACGGAGAGTCAAGCAGGTTGAACAGCAGGAATGTAAAGGCTGCGATGGTTGTCGGGAACCATGTCTGGATTGCTGCTGCTACGACATCGGTCTCCTCAGACAGATCCTCGGATACATTTGCCAGAACGCCCATGGTGGAAACGATAGCCTCTTTTGCTGTGAAACCAGTGATGGAAGCTGCAACCGGCTGCCACTCGCCGAAACCAAGCGGACGGAACAGGATTGCGATAGCGCCGCCCAGCATAGCCAGGATAGAATCAGCAGATTCTTCTACCAGACCAAATCCACCGTCTACAAATCCGAAGGAGGACAGGAACCACATAACAACGCAAGCCAGGAACAGGATTGTACCAGCCTTGATGATGAATCCCTTCAGACGCTCCCAAACATGAAGGAGAACGGTCTTAGCGGACGGAATGTGGTACGCCGGAAGCTCCATAACGAACGGAGCTGGTTTGCCGGAGAACGGTTTGGTCTTCTTTAACATGATCGCGGATACAAGAACCGCAACGATACCTACAAAGTACATGATCGGAGCCATCATAGTAGCCAGATCCATGTCGCCGCTCATATAACCAGCCATAACGCCGCCCATCAGAGCGATAACCGGCAGCTTCGCACCACACGGAACGAAGGTTGCTGTCATGATGGTAAGACGTCTGTCGTTGTCCTGCTCGATGGTCTTAGACGCCATGATACCAGGAACGCCGCAGCCAGAAGAAATCAGCAGCGGGATGAAGCTCTTACCGGACAATCCGAAGTGACGGAATACACGGTCCATAACGAATGCGATACGTACCATGTAACCACAATCTTCCAGAATGGAAAGGAAGAGGAACAGGATAGCCATCTGCGGAACGAAACCAAGAACGGCACCAACACCGCCGATGATACCATCCACTACAAGGCTTACAATCAGGTCAGAAGCGCCTGCTGCTGCCAGTGCATCGCCAGCCCAGCCCTGAATTGCGCCAACAAATGTATCATTGGTCCAGTCTGTTACGAATGTACCAACCGTAGTAACGGATACATAGTAAACCGCCCACATAACAAGAACAAAGATCGGAATACCAAGTAAACGGTTGGTTACGATGCTATCGATCTTATCCGAAAGACTCATCTTCTGAGCCGGTTTCTTTACGGTCTCCTCGATAACCTTCTGGATGTATACATATCTCTGGTCAGTGATAACGGACTCAGCGTCATCATCAAACTCTTTCTCCAGCTCCTTGGTGTAACGGGAGAAACGGTTGTCTGCACTAAGACCAAGCTGCTCTGCAACCTTGCTGTCGTTCTCAAGAATTTTGATTGCATACCATCTCTTCTCTGCATTCGGAATGCTGGACGGAAGCTCTGCCTCGATTGCGCTTACTTTATCCTCTACACCGCTCTCGAAAATAGCACTTACAGTGCCTGCAGCATGGCTCTTTGCAACCTTGATTGCCTCTGCAATGACTTCCTTCAGACCGGTTTTCTTCAGCGCGGAAGTCTCGATGATCGGGCAGCCAAGTTTCTTGGACAGTGCCTTTACATCAATGTTAATGCCGTTCTTCTTCAGAAGATCGCACATATTTAAAGCGATAACAACCGGAATACCTGTCTCGATCAGCTGTGTGGTCAGATACAGGTTACGCTCAATGTTGGTTGCATCGACTAAGTCTACGATGACATCCGGATTCTCTTTTAAGATAAAATCACGGGTTACAACTTCCTCCAGTGTATACGGAGAAAGGGAATAAACTCCTGGAAGGTCCGTTACATTTACCTCTTCTCCCGAAGCATCTTTTAATTTACCGGTTTTCTTCTCAACTGTAACACCCGGCCAGTTACCTACATACTGGTTTGCACCCGTCAGTGCGTTAAACATGGTTGTTTTACCGCAGTTCGGGTTACCCGCCAAAGCAATATGAATTGCCATTTTTCATCCTCCTGCTTTTTTAATCAAACTTATTAAACTGTCTGAACATCTACGCACTCAGCATCGGCTTTACGAAGTGAAAGCTCATATCCACGAATCGTAACCTCTACCGGGTCGCCCAGCGGAGCTACTTTTCGAATAAAAATCTCGCTTCCCTTCGTGATGCCCATATCCATGATGCGGCGTTTGTATGCGCCTTCGCCATGAATCTTGACAACTTTGACGGTAGATCCAACCTGTGCATCTTTAAGCGTCATTCTCTGTTCCTCCTAACCATTCCAATTTTTTACTCGGGATTCCGTCTGCTTTTCTACCATACAACCTGCTCCGGAATATCCCCATTCCCTTGTCTTAGACCAGAATGTGTCTTGCCTGATCCTTATTTATAGCCACTCTGGACTCCTTTACGTGAATAATCACGTCTCCGTCCAGCTGGGTTATCAATTTTACTTCGGTTCCCTCGTTAAATCCCATGGATTTTAAATGAGAACGAACCTCTGTGTTTCCGCTGATCTTTTTGATCGTATAGGCGGTTCCTACGGTTGCCATCGAAATCGGCATTGCTCCCTGCATACGATTCTCCTTCCTCTATTTTTCCACCTTCTGCCCGTCATGATGTCTCACTTGGCGGAAACGGCTGTTTTCATCTGCCGGTAATCTAATTGATTCGCGTACATTAATTTTCATTAGTGCCTGCTAACAGTTGTTAGAGAGAGCTAATTTTCATTAGATGAGACTAATTTTCATTAGTTTCTCCTAACCCATACATAAGGTTAGCACATGCTAACTTTATTGTCAAGTTTTTTTGCCTGACCTGGAAATAAAAAAAGGGCGTGTTTTACGCCCGAAAATTGTCAAAAATTCCTATAGGATAAAAGTCATCCCAGCCATTTTCCCACAAAATACAGCGTCAAAAGATGCGCCGGATAATAGACATAAAAGAAGGAACGAAATCTGCTCCGACCTCTGGAGCCATCATATAACATGAAGCAGACGGCCGTGAGCGCCAGCACCCAGAGGGGTTCCTGCCACGCGAACGCTCCGATGAGGACGGCAACGATTATCTTCATAAACACCCCTGCCGTTTTCTCATGAAAAAGAATGTTCCTTGGCACGTTAGTGCCTTTTTGTGTAATAGGGAATTCCAAGGAATTTCCTATTACACAAAAATAAAATGCCAGCACCATTCCCATCCCCCATGCGCCGCCGTCTGCTCCCGCCGCTTCTGTCAGCGTACAGAACACTGCCGTTAGCACCAGCTTCTCCCAGATACCGTTTCCATACCGCTCTAACAGCTCCATCGCAACCAGCGCCAGAAAAAAGGTCAGGCAGACATTCTGGTGCTGTGCATCCATCCACCGTCCGGAAAATGCCAGATCATACGGAATCTCCGACACAACCGCCGCCAAAAGCAGCCTCCGTCCATAACATCTGCGATCCCGCGTGTGAAAAAAACCTTCTACTAATAAAAAGGCGAACAATGGAAACGCCAGATCCCCAAATGTCCGGAATCCCGGAACCGGTCTGCAGATCACCGCAATGTGGTCTGCCGTCATCGCCAGGAGTGCTAAATATTTAAGGGCGGAGGCGCTGAGATGGAGGCGGGTTAAAACCACTCTTTCCATCCCCTCTGATTTCTCATTCTGCTTTTCCTTGATTCGATCTTTTATCGCACTCTCCTCCCTTCGTTTCCTGTCCATTCTATCTCTATTCCATCAAATTATACTGAACATTTCACCCGCTGTCCATCCGCACTTTTCCATTCCCTTTTTCTCCATCTCCCCTATTTTCCCATTCTCATTTTCCACTCTTTCTCCCCATCTTTTTTCTTTATTTTCTCTAATAAAAAATGTAGTTTTTTCTTATAAATAAAGGCTTTTCGGCACTTTTCCGCGTCTTTTTTACACTAATTTTACATTTTATTTGACAAACGAAAAACCGTGTTATATTCTGTAAATGGTGCTGGTGCGAGATCCTGCTGAAAAAGCAAAAATCCCGCACCGCTCTTCATTTTAAATACTAAAAAATACACGGACAAAAGAGGTAGAATCTCATGGCAGGTTTAGATATTATTTGCATTGGCGCTATCAATTATGACTATATGTTTCACTGCACCGGGCTCGATCTGGTGGAGACATCCGCCGGTGGAGGCGACGAGAACTTAAGCAACCCGATTTCCGATGTGGAAAACGATATTCAGGAGCTGGCGATAAAAGGCAAGGAATACACAACCCAGATCGGCGGTTCTGCTTTCATCACCCTGAAAGTGGCAAAGCATATTCTCCCTAACCTGCAGGTCGCTTACGTCGGCGTGTGCGGCACGCCCAGTCCATTCGATCTGCGCTTCGGCAAGACAAATGACATTGACGCCGAGCTGGCGCACCTGGATAACCGTGACTGGCTGTTTACCACGCGCGAGCGCTTCGACGATCCATATTCCAAAGCGATTGCCAAATCGATTGTCCGCCTTTATAATCACACGCGCAATTGCATCAAGATCGCGCCGTGTGCCAACAACACTCTCTTAGACCGCATCCATGAACAGGAAGCCCGGACGGGAACCACACTGGCGGAGTACCTCGCGCAGGCCCGCTGGATCCACCTGTCATCCCTGTCTGATTTCGACCAATTCGAGGCAATCATGCAATCGGTCATCCAGGCAAAACATTTAAATCCTGCCATGAAAGTCAGCATGGATCCTGGTTTTGAGTATACATCGCTGCGCCGTGAGCGCTTACAGCCACTGATCGCATATGCCGATTATGTTTTCTTAAATAAATCCGAAAAGAAAAACCTCGGCTTCAATGCCCGCAGCGCCCGTCCGCTCTACGCGAACCTCTGTGAGTATTTTTCTGCGATCAACCCGGATCCCACCCGCACCCTCATTGTCAAGCACGATGACCGCCATGAGCTGATCCATTTTAAGGACGGCGTATGTCAGATCCGCACAGTCCGCCACAAAAAGCTCTACCAGTACCAGCTAAACAACGATACCGGCGCCGGTGATTCCTTTGCCGGCGGTTTCATCAGCGGTATGCTCGATGATCGGCTCAATTCGGATATCGCTGAGCCGATCCAGCTCGGTGTTCTGGCTGCCAAGGGACGGATGCGTAGTTTTGATTATGAGAACCCGTATCTGAATATACAGAAATTGACCGATGCTTTTTTCGAAGCTCTATAATATTTTTTTCAAGTGCTGTTAAATAGCGCAGAGTGAATTGCAGCCATCATTTCAGGAGAAAAGTACGTTACTTTTCTCCTGTTTATCCTTATATAATTATATATATAATGTCTGTACACATCTAAAAACTTCTTTCATATATTAATATCAATTTGATATTGATTTTGGAGATCCCATGATCCGCCTCAGCCTATGTATGATCGTCAAAAATGAAGAAGCCGTTTTGACGCGTGTTTTAGCATCTGCCATACAATTTGCGGATGAAATCCTCGTCGCCGACACCGGTTCCACCGATCGAACTGTAGAAATCGCCCGGCAATACACCAAACATATTTATCACTACCCGTGGAACGATGATTTCGCCGCCGCGCGCAATTTCATCTGTGAAAAGGTCACAACCGAATACTGGATGTGGCTCGACGCCGACGATGTCGTTCCCGCCAAATCGATTACAGCGATTTTAAAGTTGAAAGAAACTTTAAGCAAATCCCCGCAGCCCGACGTTGTCATGATGAAATACATCGCTGGATTCCAGCCGGACGGCACACCTGCATTTACCTACGATCGCGAACGGATTCTGCGAACGGACCGGCATTTTCGCTGGAAAGGACGCGTCCACGAAGCCATCGCGCCACGCGGCAGAATTCTCTATTCTCCTATTCAGATCGAACACCGGAAGCCTGCTTCCGCTCTCACCCATTCTGACCGGAACCTGAAAATCTATGAAACAATGCTTGCAGACGGCGAACTGCTCGATCCGCGCCATCAATACTACTACGCCCGCGAACTCATCGACCACAAACAATACGAAAAAGCCCGCCCGGTTCTGGAACATTTCCTAAACGAACCGGACGGGTGGTATGAAAATAAGGCGGACGCCTGTCTGCTTCTGGCGCGCTGCCATGAAATGCTCAGAAATACGGCTGCCAGCCAGCTTTCTCTGTTCCAGAGTTTTCTCTACGACCGCCCACGTGCTAAAACCTGCTGTGAGATCGGACGGTTGAAACTTTCCCTCGGAGAAATTTCCCAGGCTGTTTTCTGGTACCAGCTTGCCCTCAAAGACCGACCAGAATATCATCCAAATGCCTTTATCGAAGCCGATTACTATGATTTCATTCCTTTAATCCAGCTATGCGTCTGCTATGATCGGATGGGAAACTATGATAAGGCACTGTATTATCATAAGGAAACAAAAAAAATCCGCCCGGATTCTCCGGCGGTTTTGACAAATGAAGAATACTTTCAAACCATATCCTCAAACCATAAAACAAACGGATTACCTATCTTGTGACATTCGCTCCGACCTCTGCAGTGGTCTGAGCAGCGGACTGGGAGTCGTTCCATCCAGCGGCATCCACACTTTCTACATTCATTCTTACCGTCTTCCACACTTATAATATTCCACAGTTCCCAACCCTCAATTTCCCCGCCCCTTTCTGCTAATGCACATCTCTTTCATCGCACACATATACTACATCAGGATGGATGTCCTAAATCTGGAAAGGAGTTTTTTATGTTTCGTCATTCATGTAATTTTCCCTACTATTTTGATGATAGTGACTATGAAAATAACGGCTATGGGCGCTGCGGACGCGATCGCGGCTGTCCCGGTTCTTTTGAACCCTACAACTGCTGTCGTCCCGGTCCCATAGGACCACGCGGCTGCCCCGGACCGATCGGACCTGTCGGTCCCACTGGTGCTGCCGGACTCGATGGACTGGACGGCGCTACGGGTCCGGCTGGGCCGACTGGTCCGACCGGGCCGACCGGCGCTACCGGTCCTGCGGGTCCAGCTGGGCCGACCGGCACTACCGGGGCTGTTGGTCCGACTGGGCCGACCGGCGCTACCGGCGCTGCGGGTCCGGCTGGGCCGGCTGGCGCTGACGGGGCTGCGGGCGCTACGGGTCCGACTGGGCCGGCTGGCGCTGACGGGGCTGCGGGTCCGACTGGGCCGACCGGGGCTGACGGCGCTACCGGCCCAACTGGCGCTACAGGAGCTACCGGCGCTGCGGGTCCGACTGGCGCTACAGGTCCTACCGGCGCTGCAGGAGCTGTCGGCGCTACAGGAGCTACCGGCGCAACGGGTCCTACCGGCGCTACAGGTCCTACCGGTCCCGCCGCCACCGTTACCGCCGCTGCTCCCGTCGCAGATGCAACAAGTGCTGAAGATGTCGTTGAACGCTTCAATGAACTTCTTGCCAACCTGCGTGCCGCCGGACTTCTGGCAACCGACAATGCGTAAAAGGCTGAAATTCTGTGAAAAAGAATGTACCTTGACACATTCGGGCGTCTCGCGCGGTCGCTTGCGACATGTTTCTGCTTCGCGCGAGTG